>Ga0209056_10001739_pt1 | contig 23847 bp, 19 predicted proteins | sample GraSoiAngelo_114_FD_185876 | JGI IMG/M metagenome (GOLD analysis project Ga0209056, IMG submission 185876) | Grasslands soil microbial communities from the Angelo Coastal Reserve, California, USA - 14_0903_13_40cm (SPAdes) (version 2) | ecosystem: Environmental > Terrestrial > Soil > Grasslands... | reverse complement strand
TTACTGCGGTCGTTCATCTTCTGCGTTCGGTGTGGATTTGCAACGCTTCCCGGCGGCGACTGGTCTTGACCGCCCGCGTGTTGTGATTTCAGTCAACTTCTTTCAGCGACCGTATTCTGCTGCAAACCAACCGCGGTCGTACTTCTCATGACTCACAACCTCGACCTTGCCCGATCTAGCGACCACGATCGTGAAGCGCCGGTACATGCTGCCGACCTCGCGCTGGAACTCGAGCCGCCTGTCAGCGATGCGCCAGCGCGGGTGGACGCGACCGGAGTGGAGCTGAAACGCGGCGCTTTCCTGAACACGCTCGCGATGCTCGCGTCGAATTTCCGCGGCATCTTCACATTTCTTGTCGCACGTCTGCTCGGGCCGGCGGTACTCGGCATGTTTTCCGTTGCATGGGCCACGACCGACATCATCAGCAAGATCGGCGTTCTTGGGCTCGACAATGCGATCACGACATTCATCGCTCGCTCGGAAGCTGTTGGCGATCAGGCGCGAAGCCGATCGCTTTTTCGAGTCGCGGTGGTGCTCGGGCTTCTCCAGTCGGTTGTGACGGCTGTGATCGTGATCGTGGCGCTCCGGTTTTTTAACCGCGGCCTCCACGTGCAGCCGCAAATGGTTTCGGTGCTGAGCCTGGTTCTCTGCGCGATGCCGGGCCTCGCTCTTTACCGCATCTGCACCGCCATCTCGCGCGGGATGAAGGTCATGCAGCACGATATCTATTCGCGCGGAATGACCGAGCCGATTGCAACGACCCTCGCTTTCCTGCTGGCAATCGCCGTTGGGTTTAACGAGTTCTCACCAGAGGTCGCTGTAATCGTGGGAACAGCAGCTTCAGGAATTGTCGCACTCCGCCTGGCTTCATCCTGCTTTCATGACATTCCTGCGCCGACGACTGTCATGTCGCCGGTCGCGGAAGCAAGATCACTGCTCGCGTATTCGGCTCCCATCAGCATTTATCAACTCATTAACGCGTTGATCTCCCGGCTGGATCTCATCCTGCTGGGCTACTTCGTTGGACGCGCGCCCGGTGTGACGCTGGCAACGGTCGGTATTTACAGCGCTGTCGTCGGGACCGCCAACGGCTTGCGAAAAGTGAACCAGGCGTTCAACCCGATTTTCGCCCCGGTCGTAGCCGGTATGACCGCAACGGGCGACCACGAGGTCGCCGCCGCCACTTACGCCCGGCTAGCTCAATGGATGCTCTGGATCCTGTTGCCGCTCGTTGTGGTCCTGTCGCTCGCGGGTAGTACGATTCTGTTGATTTACGGCTCGGCATTCTCGCAAGGCGGAGCGTGGCTGGGGATCGTCGCGCTGGCCAGTGCCATCAACGCGTTTGTTTATCTGGGCGAGACGGTCATCATGGTGCAACGTCCGGCTTTAAATCTTCTGCATTCAACGATTACGTGCGCCGTCGCGTTTGCCGGGTTGCTCTGGTTGATTCCGCGCTTTGGAGCGTTCGGCGCCGCCGTCGGTACTCTCCTGCCGTACATCGTCCAAGGAATTCTGCGTTACGTGACGCTCCGGTGGGTATTCCATTGGAAAGATTCCTGGAGCGATATTCGCCCGCCTCTGATTGCCGCAGCAATTGCGCTTGTGCCCGCGCTCATCTGCCGCTCATTTCTCGGTGGAATTCCTGCACAACTCATCAGCGCCGGGGTTTTTCTGGCTATTTTCGGTGTCCAATGGTGGCAGCACCATGTTCATCGCAAAGACAAACAGTGTTAGGCGACTCGAACACGTCCCACGCGTCGCGGAAAAACGCGATCGTCTCATTGTTGTTATGTTGGCGCCCGTTGGGCACATGGTGAAGCGATAAGGTGCGCCGCTGTCGTCGCACACTCCGCTGTCTTCCCGACGCAGGCACAACGTACCGTGCTACGTTGCGGCGAGCGAGATACCCACTAATCCAGATATCATCCATGTAAAATGCTCCCCTTGGAGCCTGGGAATAATCCCACAGCGATTCATCGAAGAACCTCGGTTGGATCAAATAACTTCCACAGCCAGTGATCACCGCCACGCTCTGCGGCTCGCGGAGCTCGCTGCCGTAGATCATGGTGGCGTCGCGCCAATCAAAAGTTCGCGGCATTGCTGCGCCGCGGATACAAATTGCGGCATCGGGCATTTGCGTGTGGTAATGCAGATACGTTGCGAGTGCATCTCGCGGATAAACTCGATCGTCGTCCAGCACCATTATCAAGGTATCTCCGCGGCCGGCCGCAAGCTCTTGTCGAACTGTCTCGATAAACTTAGTGGCTGGACCCCAGTCCCTGCCACAATGCCAAATACGGACACGCGGCAACCTCGGGAGATATTTCGGCACGACATAAGGCCGCTTCTCGCGAATGGAAAATTCGGGAACCGCAATGATGATTTCATCCGGCGGGCGTGTTTGCCGCAGAAGCGACCGAATCGTTGGCCTCAGATTGTTGATTCGGCTAGGCAAAGTCGAAAGTGACGCGATCACACGGCGATTTTCGAACCTCCCGTCGCCAGCCAACGTTTCACGAATAAATCGGACCTGGTGACGCCGCTTCCTCCTGGCCGGCAGCAGCCAGATCACACATGCCGGAATTAAAACGACAACGACTGCGCAAATCAGACGAAACATGGAAACAGGATCGGCATCGTATCTCAAATGCAGGAGCTCGAAAGGGAAAATACGGAGAATCGCGAAATAACGAAACGTAGATACATCTCCTCCTTCTTCGGGCCGATCGCTTCCAGCAGAATTAGGAACCTGTCTTGCTTGCTTGACACCGCGTCTATGACTGTGATAGGGGAACGAATGTTCTCTCTCCAACAGGTCGCTCGCGTTTTTGACACCAAACCATGGGTTGCGCACCTGTACGTGACCGAACAGTGCAACCTGGATTGTCATTATTGCAATGAGTTCAACAACTCGATTCCGCATCCGGTCCTGGCCGATCTCAAGAAATGGATGGACCACATTCGGAAGCTCGGCGTCATGCGCCTCGGTCTGCAGGGAGGCGAACCGCTTAAGCATCCGGACATTGTGGGGATAGTGCGGTACGCAAAATCCATCGGTTTTTGCCAAGTGAGCATGTCCACAAACGGCTTTCTTCTGAACCGTCAACTCCTCGCGGACCTTCAAGAAGCGGGGCTTGATGACTTGCAAATTTCCGTGGACCGAATGACGCCGATCGCGAGCACACGCAAAGCGATGAAGTCGATCGTGCACAAGCTTGACTGGTTCAAAGATTCGAAGGTCAGGCTGAACGTCAGTGGCGTCCTGTTCAAAGACACACTCGATGAGATGGCGCAGGTGATAGACACTTGCCTCGACTTGGGCATCCCGGTGCGCGCGCGTGTGGTGCACAACGATCTTGTGCACGACCGCGCCTTGCGCGATGCGAGTGAGAGCGAGCCGCTGCTTCGCTTTCTCGAACAGCAGGAGAAACTGAAGCGAAGCGGCCAGAAGATTCGCTCGAGCTGGAATATTATCACTTATCAGAAGAAGATGCTGCGACAGGAACCGATCGAATGGACCTGCATCGCGGGGTATAAATATTTCTTCGTCTCATCGACCGGTAAGTTTTGGCTCTGCAGTCAAGTGCGAACCGAGAGGCACATTCTCGAGATCACGCAGGAAGATTTGCTAGGCTACAATCGGAAGAAGAATTGCCAGGCCGGATGTGGCGTTTATTGCACCGTGGAGGCCTCACTGGCCGTGAGCCATCCGCTGCGATACGCGGGCCGGGAGGTGGCAGGGATGCTGGCCAGTCGCGTGTCAAGGATGCGGGGCGGCGGTCCCGAGCGCATCCGGGACCTGACGGCGGCCCAATAAAGCGAAGCTCGGGTTTTACGGAGCCCCCGCGGTCGGAGTCTTATTCGTCGGGCCAAGAATCCGTGACTAAAGCTGTTCTGCTCTTTTTGGCCGCCTTCGCGCTTTACTTTTTCACACATTCGCCTGCGCTCGATGACATCGATGCTGTGCAATTTGCAATGGGCGTGCGCTCGTTCGACCTCTGGCATCATCAGCCGCACCCACCTGGTTATCCGCTTTTTATTTTCTTTGGCTGGCTGGGCACGAGATTTTTCCACATCGGAACCGAATCATCGCTTTACTGCGCTTCGGCGTTTGGCGGTGCACTTTTCATCGCGGCTTGGTTCTCGATTATTCGCGTCCAGTTTTCCGAAAGGCTCGCATGGTGGGTCGCAAGTTGTTTGCTGATCACGCCAGTTGTTTGGATGACGGCTACGAAGGCGGTGACGGACATGCTGGCAGCGGGTTTCATGAGCGCGGAGTTACTTGCCGCGATCTGCTTTTTGAAACAGGGGAAGCGCGGCCTGATTGTTTGGGCTGCTCTCCTTGGGGCCGCCGCGGCTGGGACACGGCCGCAATTGTTTCCTGTCGTTGCAGTGGTTCTTGGCATTCAGCTCAAGAAAGGCTGTGTAAATGCTAAAACATGGTGGTTTGCGTACGCGGTGCTGGTCGCGGGTTGTCTAACCTGGCTTCTGCCTATGTGGTACATGCAGTCTCAATTGCGTCCAAATGAGCCGTTCTGGCGTGTGTATCCCGAGCTCGCGTACGGCCAATGGCGCTGGCGCTTAAACCTGCCGTCCGTTTACATCGGGGCGGGCGATTGGAGTCCTCACTACCTCGGAATGCGGTTCGTCAGGCACATTCTCGGGTGGTTTTGGAAAGGGTTCGGCTTCATTCAATCGCCTCGGGTGCTTGCAGCCGGTATCGTTCTTACAACGTGTGCGATCATCGCTTATTTTCGGTTCGGACGCGAAGCGATCGATCAGCGATTTTGGAGATTTCACGGTCCCTGGCTCTTAGTTGACATTGCGATTGTCTTTATCGCGCTTCCCGGCGATCAAAGATACTATCTCATGGTCTTTCCGCCGCTCCTTGTCATAATGCTCCGCGGTTTTTTACGATTACCAAAACCGTGGAACTTGTCGGCAATCTGCGTTCCGGCATTGCTCCTGTATATCCTCGTTCCATTGGCCATAGAGAATCACCGTGATGAAGCGCCAGCAGTCCGGTTCGTACGCTATTTGGAAAAACTTTATCCGCCCTCGAAGCGCGGCAACGTGCTCTTGATTCTACCTGTTGTGTACCGTTCCGCCCAGTGGTACGCGCCGCAATTCAAAATATTGGACCATGTCCCCATCGCGGAGGACGAAGAAGTGCTACGGAATGCGGCAGCGGTTTATACCGACGATCTATCCCTCAAGCGGAAAGATTTTTACTTGATAAAGCTCGCCGAGTTCAGACGCTCAATGTTGATTTACCCTCAGAATCGCCGTGTCCGACTTTATCTTGTCGAACGGCGCCGCTCCTCATGAAACGCATTTTCATCACCGGAGCGAGCTCGGGCATTGGCCTGGCCATTGCTAAACTACTGGTGGCAGAGGGTCACGAAGTTTGGGGCACATCGCGCAATTTGGAACGCGTCCCCAAAATGCCGCGATGTCATCCAATGCGTCTCGATCTGACCGATCCGCTTTCCATCGAGCAGGCATTCAATGCCGCGCTTGCGGAAGCTCGCTATTTCGACGTCTTGATCAACAACGCCGGGGCCGGACACTTTGGGGCCGCCGAGTTCCTTCCCGTGAAAACGATCGCAAGCCAGTTTCAAATTCTCGTTTTCGGCCAAATCCAATTGATGCAACTCGCGCTTCGCCACATGCAAGCGCGTGGAGACGGTTTGATCATCAACGTCAGTTCGTTAGCTTCTCGCCTTCCAGTGCCTTTCATGGCGGCTTACAACTCCGCGAAAGCAGCGCTGGCAGCCTTTACCATGTCGATCCAGCTCGAGTTGGCTCATTCCCCGCTCCACATCGTTGATCTTCAACCGGCAGACATTTCCACGGAATTTAACGAGAGGGTGCGCAAGACCAATAAAACGGATCGCTACGAGGCAAGGATCACCAAGACCTGGGAAATCGTCGAACGCAACATGAAAAAGGCGCCAAGCCCGGATCTCGTCGCGCGACATGTTCTCAAATTGATCGACGCTGTGCACCCGCCGCCCCAGATAACGGTGGGCAACGTATTTGAATCAAAAATTGCACCGCTGATTTTTAGATTTCTTCCCCAGCGCGTCCGCCTTTGGGGCCTACGGAGATATTACGAAATATGACGGCGATCTTTGAAGCTGTGATTTTGATGGCCGGACAGGGCTCGCGCCTGCGTGAGTCGGATAAAACTTTCTTGAAGCCGTTCGTGCCGGTCCTTGGCCGTCCGTTGATTTCGTACACGCTAGATGCCCTGATGCGCGCAGGGATCAAAACCGTCAACTTCGTGGTCGGCTACGAAAGCGGGCGCATGATCGCGCAAGCCAACCGGCTGATTCCTTCCGGCCTCAGCGTGTCCTTCATCGAAAACCGCGACTGGCAAAAACAGAATGGCATCTCGCTTCTTGCCGCCGCTGGGCACGTCGGCAAGTCCTTTCTTCTGACGATGAGCGACCATTTGTTTGATCAATCAATTGTCGACCTTCTGCTCCATAATGCGGTACCCAACCAACTCAATCTCGCGCTCGACCGAAAGCTGGATTCAATTTTTGATGTCGATGACGCGATGAAAGTTCAGACTCAGGCGGACCGAATCCTCAAGATTGGAAAAGACTTAACGGTTTACGATGGAATCGATACCGGTCTTTTTGTATGCTCACTAGACATTTTCGATTACCTCGAGCGAGTAAAACGTGACGGAGATTGCAGTCTTGCTGACGGAGTTCGATTGATGGCGTCGGAGGACAAAGCCCGCGCCGTCGATATTGGAGATGCCTGGTGGCAGGACATCGACACCATCGCAATGCTGCAATGCGCCGAGACGCAATTACGATCGCGGCTCGCGCGTCACGACATCGCCAGCGCCAATGCTGGATCTGGTCGCGGCAATCGCGCTGGGAACCAGGCTCGCGCCCGCGACAATCGTCCACAGGTGCAGGATCCAGTCAGCCAGGCCGAGTAATGCGAGTATAAGAAAAACGGCGAGAGCCATGTCGCGTTTAGTCAGCTGAAAGAGCCACCACACAAATCGGTCGCCAAGATTGAGCAAACCGGAATGTGAGATCATTCCGCGATGTCTCGTATAAAATGACTCGTGCAAAGTGGACAAAGCAACCGAACTTTTGCTCTTGCCCACTCGTAGGAGCAGCTCGTTGGCCGTAATCAGGACAGCGCACACAACTCCTTCACTCGAACGGCGAAGCCCCAACCCGAGCGCGAGAACATAGAGAAGGCTTGCTGCAAAATCGCAAAAGTAATCCAGTCGTTCCCCGAGTTTTGATTCCAACTTTTTGGCGCGCGCGATTTCGCCGTCGCAACCATCAAGAATACTGAACACTTGAAAAATGGCTGCGCCGATGACGACGCTGACGTAATCGCCGCGTACCAAAAATACAGAGGCAATTAGCGGTAAAACAAAGATCGATATCGTCCACGCGTTAGGGTGAATCGGAAACTTGAGCAGAAAACGCGTTATCCGCCGCGAAATCGGCCGGTTCAAAAACCGCGAAACTAGACCGTCTTGAGGTTTGCTCATCAGGTCAATGTCCCTCTGAAAATTCGATACGTCTTGAAGCGTGTCGCCCCAACGCTTCGATGAATCGATTGACCAGGAAGTTACCGAAACGAAACGCTCGCGCTACCAAGACTCCTCAATTTCGCGAGCGAGATCTTTGGGGTGCAGACGGCGAAGGCGCTCCCATTCCTCTGCGAGTTCATTTTCACTATAAGCAACAAGCTGGCCAGTCGTAGTCGAATAAATTCCCGCGCTAACTGGCTGGTTCGTTATTTCAGCGACGGCTTTCCAATAGGCTGCAATTTGCGGAAGATACTGCATGCGCAAGATGCCAATCTTACTCCGCGCGATCTGGTTGGTTTTCCAGTCGAGAATGAAAACCCCGTTCGCCTTCTGATTGAAAGACGCAAGATCGATAATGCCTTCCAAACACTGATTCTCGCCCATTCGCCAGAAGAACGGCATCTCCTGACGAACTAAATCGGCGTCGCGCAGAACGTGCACGAGTCCATCCACGGATTCGATATGCCTTTGCAACAGCTGCCACTCGCGCTTTGAGCGTGCGACATCCGGCGACGTACAAACCTTGCGCTCGAAAGTTTCGCTCCAGTTCTTCGGCTCAGGCCGCCAATCGATCTGTTCGGCGAAATCGTGCCACCAAATTCCATAACGCTTCGCTGGATTATCGATTCGCGGCGGTCGCAATTCCGGTTCGATCTCGATCCATTTCTCCACGGTTGGACTTCCGCTGAGTTCTTCTTCCGGCGCGAACTGACTCGGGGTGACTGTCTCAATAATAGAAGCCGCTCTCTGCCGTGCGATGTCGACCGACCCAGTCTCAAGTCGCAGCGCGCGTAAACTGTCAGCGACCAATTCAGGTGCGCGTTCCTTGTGATGTGCAGCGGTTTCCTCGCAAGCTGTCGCTTCGTCGGGAAGGTTTAAGATGATTTCGGCGTTCTCCTCGTTCGCGTCGGCTTGCAGCCATTTCAGTTGCGTATCGCTATGGACGCCGCGCTTGCCTCGAAACAACTGAGGGTCCAGTGCGAACACGAGCGTGTGGCGCGCGCGTGTGAGCGCCACGTAAAGCAGCCGTTCCATTTCCTGGCGCTGGACCTTTTTCATCTCGTCTTCCAGATCCGCGCGATCGCTCCGATCAAACGCGATGAACGGTTGCTCGCCCGAAATAACAAGCGGATAACGAATGTTCCCGCCGAGCCGCGCCTCGCGCGCGAGGAACGGCACAATGACTGCGTCCCACTCCGATCCCTTCGCCTTATGCGCGGTCATTAGCTGGATCGCATCAGCTTGCGCCGGTTCAGTTTCGCGGATCTTATCGAAGTTGCGCCGAAGCGTCAGCGCAAAATCGCCCAACGACTCCTGCCGCGCCTCCGCGTCTGCCACTGCGCTGAGTAGTTTGTCCAGCTCGTTCACCGAATCGCCGAATTCTTCGCGCGGCAAAGTGCGTAATCGCTCGCGCAGCTGCGTCATTCGCACGATCTCGCGCACTGCGCTGAAGAGCGGCTGGTGGGGCAAACCTTCGCGAACTCGCGTCAGCAGATTCAATCTGTCGGCAACAACTCCCCGTCCGGCGGTTTTCCGCTCGATTTGAAATTTGCGGGCGTCGCGTTGAGCAAATCGCGCCAGCTCGTCGTCCGAGATTCCGAACACTTCTCTCAGCACTCCCACGATTTCGTAGCTCGAATTTGGATCGGACATGGTCGCGAGCAACGCCGCGAGCCACGCGTACGCCGGATGTTCGGCCTGACGATCACTTTCCGACTGGACCTCCACCGGAATTTGTTGTTCGGGCAGCGCATCGCGAATCGCGCGCAACCACGCTTTGCGTGGGCATAGAATCGCGACTTCGCGCCAACATCTCGCCCGCAGCTTTTCCAGCCCGGCGTCGCGCATCCATTTCGCCAAACGCTGAGCTTCGATCTGCGCGCGTTGCGTCTCGGTTAGCTCAAGATCGACATCATCGCCGAGCTCGAACCGAATTACTTGTCCCGGCAAAATTTCCGGGCGCGGACTGAGCTCAACAAACTCAACCTGACCGTCAGTGTTGTTCAGAATCTTCGCGAATGTGTCGTTCACGAAATCGACCTGCGCCTGATCGAGTCGGAATGTCACCGAGAACGTCAGTTCTTCGGCCGCACCCGTTTCGATGAGCGCGCGATGAAGCTCGCGATAGTGATTCAGGTCGCTCGGATCGCGATAAATCGACTGCTGAAAATCACCGACCATGGAGAAATGACCGGCCCGAGGTCCTTGATGTCGATCTTGTCCGCCGCCGATCGGACTCGCTCCGGCGAGGAACCATTCGCCGCGCGCATCCACCGGCCGCGTCATTTCGAGCAAGACAAAAAACTGCTGCGGATCTGTATCCTGAGCTTCGTCGAGAAGGACCCGATAATGTTTGTTACGAATCTGCTTCGCCACCTCCGGCAGCCGCAACAGTTCGGCCGCGAGCGCGACCTGGTCCGGATAAGTAATCGCGCCACGACCTAAACGGAACTCGCGGTAATCGCTTTGCAATTCCGCCGCCACGCAAGCCGCGCACGCGCTTGCCCATTCGCGCAGTGGTCGAAACGCTTCGCGCCAGAGCGCGGTGAAGTCTCTCGCTGCCGTGGCGCACGCTGGCCAGGGGGCGAAGTCGTCCGTGTCGCGCCAGCGCCGCAGCCATTCGCGCAGTTGCGCCTTCGCCTTCGGAATGTTTGTTGCCTGCGTGTTTTCAGCCGCGGCTTCGACTTTGCTGAAATCGCATTCGGGACACCGTCCAAGCGATTGCGGCGGGATGAAGTGGTGGTCCTGCTTTCGCGCGAGCTCCATCAATTGTCGCGCCTGCATTAAGCGCAACAGCAGACGGCGATTTTCTTCGCCTAATGAATGACCGATCTCCGTTTGTTGCTCGACGAACTCATTCCACAGGTCATCATCGTCCGTTATCGTTTCGAGTCTCGCCGGCAGACCGAGATGATGTCCATGCATCGCGAGCAGCTTCATGCAAAACGCATGGATGGTTCCGAAAAACGCGCGGCCAAACGCTTCCACGGTTTCCAGCGGCAAGCCGGCTTCGAGAATTCGCTGGCGCGTTCGCTGTTGCATTTCATCGGCAGCGCGATTCGTGTAAGTCACGACAACAAGTTGCGGCAGCCATTCAAGCGCGCGTTGCCGATCTTTCGCGATCTCAACGATCCGATCAGTGATCGCGCGCGTTTTTCCAGAGCCAGCGGAAGCGACGACGGAGAAGTTGCGATCCAATTCTTGAACGAATCGCTGCCGCGCGGCATCGTCGGCAATCGTCGTCACTTCGCTTGCTCCTCCTCTTCAAGCACGAACGCTGGATGGGTCAGCGTCCATTTCTCTGCAAGCAGATCCATATCGATCGGCAGCGTCGCGAGGGGATATCTTCTAACGAATCCGAAATCGGCATGAATCGGGCCGAGCATTCCGAAGACGCCCGTTTCCTGCATCCGGTGCAGCTCCTTCCAGAAATCTTTTTGTGCGAGCACATCGGCCAAATGAAACTGCGGTTCGAGCTGTTCCGCCGGAGAAAGCAGCGTCAGTTGAACATCCTCAGCGCCGCGCGCGTGCACCGCGAGCGCGTAGAGCGCGAGCTGAACGCCGCGGCCCTCGATCAATTGCTTGTGAAATTTTCGCTTGGGCGTGTCGTTACGTCGCAGCTCTTTCAAATTAAAGCCCCGCTGCCGTCCTGTTTTGTAATCGACAACCCAGAAGTCTTCGTAGCCGATTTGCGATTGCTGAGATTTCCGACGCGCAAGAATGAGATCAATCCGGCCGCGAACTCGCAGCGTCTCGTTCACGCTCAATGGAATTAGAGTTGGCTCCCCAAGCGGCCATTCGACTGCCATTTCCGACCAGTCGTGGAGATCAGAAACTTTTGCAGCGAGACAATCGGCGATGTAAAGCGCGTTGCTCCAGCCGGAGCGCCACCAATCTGGAAGAACTTTGCTACGCCTCGCGCAAAGCGCCGCGACGTGTTCGCGAAGCTCGCGGGCCTCCTGCGAAATGCGCTGACGGATTTCATCGGCGCGATTCACTTCGACAAATTTTCGCACTCCGCCGTTTCGGACGCTGTCCGCGAGCCAGCGATGGACCCATTGTCCGGTCGCACCTGCCCAGGCATCGCCGTTGTAATCATCGGGCGCGACGCCGAGAAAAATTTCCATCCAAACGATGGCCGGGCAGCGCAACGCTTGCTCCCACTGGGTGACGCGCAGCGATTTTTGCTCATTGGCTGGACTCCGAAGTGCGAATTCGTATTCGCCCGCCGGCCGCAACCGCCGGCGTGCATCGAACGCGTATCGTGTCCGGCCAACGTTGATCGAGTCGACTTTTTGCGCATCCGCGGGAGACCAATCCTTCAACCAATCGCGGGTTCGCTCTTCCAGTGAGTGGAGTGTCTGCTGCGAAACTCCACGACTGTGTGCGTTGAAGTAAATCCAGGAAAAAAATTCGCTCGGGTTCGCGATTCGACTCGGCGTTGCTTCAGAATACAGGCTCGCGCTCGCGCCGATGGCTTCGCTTACAGATTCCACGAGGCTGAGAAGTTGCCTCCGGCGGATCTGTCGTTGCTCCTTGGGACCAAGGAGCAGGGTCTTCCTTTCACGCACGCTCCAATGACCTTCCCCTTGCCGGCCGCGTTTCGACGCGCGCCGGTTCAGCGTCGTATTCTGTCGATTAAGATCCTCGATCTGCTCGTCCCGGACGAAGGCAAGCTCGCCGTCGAAACCCGGCCATGCTTCATCGTTTAGTCCGGCAAAAATCAGATGCGACCACGGCTGGCCCTCTGCGTCCGTGCTAGCGAGCAGGTGCACGCGCGCGTATGGATGTGCGCCCAGATCGTCGCGCTCGAGTGACGGCGCGCCAAGAAGTTCCCGCAGCCATCGCAAATAGGAATTCTTTGAAAATTTCGTCGATAGCCGATCTCTCCAACTGCGACTAAATCGCTCGACTTCGTTCCAACGTTCTTTCCAGCCGAGCTTAGAAAAGATTGCTCGCGTTTGTGATAGAAATTCGGCGAGTGACGCGCTCTCGGGGAGAAACCGGATTTTCTGCAGCTCGCGCGCGACAGCGTTGCCGTGCCGCAACTCGGGGCTGCTCTCGCAGTAATCGCGCAGCAGCTCAATGTCGTCGATAAGCACATTCTTGTAACCGCGGCACAGGGTCTCTTGTATCTGCAAGACGGACAATTCGTCGAAGGTCTGCCCCTCAGTAGCACGAAGAAATCGAAACAGCGGTTTTAGCCGTGGCGTTTGTTGCAGCTCGAGCCATGCACGCCAGGCGTCATCGTCGAAGGCACTCGGCGCGAGATGCGCGATAGCGTCGTTGTGCACAATTCCGGCTGATTGGAGAAAGGTCGCGACCAAACGCGCAAGCGCGCCCGGTCCTGAGAACAAAATGCCGAGCCGTTCGCAACGTGGATCGGCCAGGAATTTTGCGGCGAGAGCGACGATCGCGCGCGCTTGCTGCGTCGTATCACGACCAATAACAAAATGAACGTTCGAGGCCGGAACCGGTAAGGTTTCTGTTACTGAGGCTGTCGCTCTTCCATTGGTCAGCGGAATTACCTCTGCCGGCCCAAAAGTTTCCTCCCATGTTCCGATCCAGGTTTCGTCGAGATCACAGGCGGCATCGCGCGGATTGCTCAATACAACACTGGTCTCGCCCGCGGACAGTGTCGCAGCATGAAGTAACGGCCAGAGCGGCCAATGTGCTGCGTCGAATCCGAACACGAGTAAATTGCTAAACAGCGGCTGAAACTTCCGGGCATCCGCGAGCACGACGCGATCCGCGTCGTAACCGAAAGTGAAGCCGCATTCGCGCACTTGTTCTTCGAATCGCGTGGCGATTTCGCGCAACGCGGGCGAGTCGATCTCATCAAAAGTCCAGCCGGCGGCGCGCAGTTGGTCAATCGCGTGGAGAAAACGATCAGGATCCCGAGCGATGGATTTTGCGACGGGCAGTGTTTCATCACCGCTGCTTTTGCTCGTGAATTGTTCGGCGGTGACGGCGAGAAGGAGACGAAGATGCTCGCGCAGCGGCACCTGCAGGTCACAGTGGCGACGCAATAGTTCCCGCAGCTGCGGTGGCGAGAGAAATTTCACCGCGACCAGGGATTTACCTTCGCGGAGCAGGCGACTCCGAAAAAAATACGCCTGGCTGCGAGACGCTGTGACGACAGCCGCGGGTTGCTGATCCTCCAAGGCCCGGGCAGCGATCTTTTCAAACCAATGCCTGACTACGTTCTCCCACGCCGCTTCCGGCGACGCTCCGATGTGCAGCGATACGCGCGGCGAATGTAGTTCAGGTTTGCTGCGCGCTCGCGGCATCGGCCAATTTAGCGCCTGCTGATTTCTTCGCGAGCACACGTTCATCTCCGATGCGCCGGGTCACACCCATGCGATCCAAGTATTCCAGAAACGGGATGATTACGCGGCGGGTGGTGCCAATTTTCTGTCGAATCTGACTGGCGGTGGCGGACCCCTTTTCGGATAGGAACTGGATGACTGCATCCTGCATCTGCTCGGCAGCGTCGCGAAGAACAACGATCTCCCTGCTGATATCAACGATTTCACCTTGATCGATTAAAAAACGCAATGCCTGCTGAAGATTTCGATCTTCCGAAAACGCTGTGCGGTCGGGAGGATCAAAACGTCTGGCCGAGAGCGTAGCGCGAATGTTTTCGGCGGCCGATACGAATTCCGGCGGCAGCAATGGACGGTGGCTGACGCGAGCAATTTGATTTTCGGAACGAACAAAACCGATTCGGGTTAGCTCTGAAATTACTGCGCTAAACAATTTCTCGGGCTGGATTTCTAACTCTGTCCGAAGCTCCGATACATCGAGTCCACGGCGCTCGGGATTTTTTTCATGGGCTCGGTCAATCAACCTGGCTGCTCTATCGATCACATCGTGCCAGTAAGATGCGTCGGCGGCGATATCGCCGGCCAGGACGATCTCGCCATGCTGTTTCAGCCGAGACAGTGCCTCACCGATTTCATCGGCGCCGAAGTTCGATTTCAACAGCAGCGTCTTGGATTCGGCGAATCCATTACGTCTAAGCTGGGACCGCACGCAAACGTTGACGTCCTGCGGTGCGGTCGCGCGCTCTCTTAACAACTGAATGTGTGCGGCAGAGCGGAAATTGGCGCGATCGGCGTCGGGATCGAGCACGGTGCCGCCGGCAATGGTGTTTTGTTCGGAAGAATCGCGCAGGACAAACCGATCGCCAAGAAACGCAAGAATCGGTGAATCGAGTCGCAACTGAGCAATTGCGCTTTGCGCCGCTCCAAGCGCAGGTCCGTCGAATAATGTGATTTTCGCGGCCGTGCGACTGGTTCCAAAATGAACTTGAACAGAACTGCCGTTCTTGATTGGACGCGCTGCAGGAGAGTTTCGCTTTAGTCGCGGCGATCTTTCTATAAGCACGTCAATTATTGCGTTCGGATTACCGAGGCCCTGAACGGTAATGAGATCGCCGCGTTGCATTTCCTTCTCGCCAATTGAGACATCGGGCAGATTCATGGCCGTGCGCATTCCCGGCTGAGCCATTTCGATATCGCGGCCGTGGTTTTGAATGGAACGAACCCGAGCTGAAATATTTCGGGGCTGGACGACGACATCCTGGCCGCGCCGAATTGAACCGCCGCTCAGCGTGCCGGTGACGACTGTTCCGACGCCGCGAAGCACAAATGCGCGATCGACGAAAAGCCTCGGCTTTCCGATATCGCACGGCGGCCGCAACTGCGCCAACTCGGATGCGAGTGCGCTATTCAAATCTCTGATTCCTTCACCAGTGCGGACGGACGTCGGAACGATTTGGCAACTGGTGAATGGAGTTCGTTCCAACTCCTCACGGGTTTGAGTAGCGACGGTCTCGACGTTTCCCAAATCGCATTTGGTGAGCGCGACAGCGATGCGCTGAACGCCGAGATAACTTAGAATTTGCAAATGTTCTTCCGTTTGCGGCATCCAGCCGTCGTCTGCCGCGACGACCAGCAACGCGAGATCGATCGAGCCGACACCGGCGAGCATGTTGCGCACGAAATCTTCGTGACCCGGAACATCGACAATTCCGACGTGGAATTTCTCGCCGTCAGGGCCGGTGAGATTCAGTTCGGCGAAACCCAGGTCGATAGTAATTCCGCGCGCTTTCTCTTCCGGTAAGCGGTCGGGATCGGTTCCGGTCAGCGCCTTAACCAGCGCGCTCTTGCCGTGATCGACGTGACCTGCGGTGGCGATGATGAAATGGCGAGTGGTCACGCCTTCTTTTTTAACCACGAAGGACACGAAGCGCACGAAGGGCTACAAGACGAAACGTTGGATTCCATTCTGCAACTTTGTGACGTTGAAGTTGATCATCAAGCCGACCGGAATTTTCGACAGTCGCATGTACGTAAGAATTTGCGCCTGATGAATCGGGAGCAGAGTTTCAATGCACTTGATTTCCACAATCAGGTCGCCACTTACGAGCAGGTCGATTCGGTACCCGCAATCGAGCAGCATTCCTTTTGTAGCGAGCCGGCAATGGAAGCTCCATCTGGAATGGAATCCCAGCATGTGAAGGTTCACACGCCAAGCATTGACGATATGTTGACTCCATAAACTCGGCCCGAGATTGCGATGCACTTCGAGGGCGCACCCGATCACTTTGCGCGACAACTCATCAAACTCCATGTCCGGGTCCTTCGTGATCTTCGTGATGATTACTTGTCGCTGATGCATGCACCGCGAATCGCTTCGACTACAAGATCGTCCTGTCGAGGAACAATGGTACGCAGATCGAGTTTGAATCGGTCGTCCGCAATGTAGCCGATAAGTGGCGGATTCGATGCGCGGAGACTCGCAGCGAAATCCGCCAGCGATGCGTTCTCGGGAACGATGTCCATTGTAACAGACGGCATGCTTAACTTCGGTAAGGTGCCGCCGCCGGCTTTGGCCTTGCCGCGGCCGATCGCAATTGTTAGTGGCAAGCCCTGCAATCGCGCACAAATCGCCGCACCGCGGACGCGCAATTCATCCTCCGAAATTCGCAGGAGCGCCAGGGCCGGGATTTTGGCGGTCGCTTTGCTGAGGTGAAGATCGACAGTCGATTGCAGAGCGGCGAGGCAGAGTTTATCGCAGCGCAGCGCGCGAAACAGCGGTTCGCGTCTCAATGCGGCGACGAACCGTTTCGTTCCAGCGAAAATTCCCGCTTGCGGGCCGCCAAATAATTTGTCGCCGCTGAAACAAACAAGATCGGCGCCGCTTTTCAACGCTTCAGCGGGAGTCGGCTCGTGGTCGGCAATTCCCAACTCTTCGGTTGCAACAACGGCTCCGCTTCCCAGATCCTCGACAAACGGAACGCGCTTGTTTCGGGCCAGCGCGCTAATCTTCTCCGACGGTGGTGACTCGACAAAACCGCTCATGAAAAAATTACTACGATGAACTTTCAGGATCATTGCGGTCTTGGGACCGATGGCTCTCGCGTAATCGTTTACGGTGGTTTTGTTCGTAGCGCCGACCTCGCGTAACTCTGCTCCGGTCGCTTGAATGATTTCGCCAATCCGAAATCCACCGCCAATCTGGACCATTTCGCCGCGCGAGATGACTACCTCCGTTCGACGTTGAGCGTTCGATGTTGGGCGTTCGGTGTTTCCTTGGGCGAAATGCTGGACGATCAGCACCAACGCGGCCGCGCAATTGTTGACGACTGCGGCCGCTTCCGCTTCGCAAATCCGCGCGAGCGCAGTCTCAATGTAAGTGCCGCGGTGACCACGCTCGCCTGCCACCAGATCGTATTCAAGATTCGAGTAACCTGATCCGATTTGCTTCAGTGCGCGGATTGCCTCGCTGGCAAGCGGCGCGCGGCCGAAATTCGTATGAATGACAATTCCGGTTCCATTGATGACCGGCTGAAGCCTGCTAGCGCAAAGTTCTTCAACCGAACGACGAACAAGCTCCACAATCGGTTCGAATGCCGGGATTTTCTCGGCAGCGCGAACCTTGGAAAGTTCGCGCCGGATCAGGTCCACAATCACGGGACGCGGCAAATCGCAGCGCCCGAGGGCAACGAGAACTTTGTTTACCGAGGGAATTTCCCTTCGCGACAGGCGTTTTACTTGGTCGTGCATATTAATCCCGAACCCTTTCGGGAGCGGCGGGGAACGATTTTGCCAATCACAGCGGCGCACAGTGTGCGCGCCTCGCGCAAAATCTTTAGCACTTTCTCCAGTTTGGCCTCAGCGACACAAAGCAGTAATCCGCCGCTGGTCTGCGCATCTGTCAGAAGAATTTTGCGCGCTCCATCTGTATCGCTCCAGTCAACAGCCACAGTTGTGGCATAAAGATTTTGGCGACTTCCTTTAGGGACGCAGCCCAGTTCGATAAGGGCGCCGATCTCCTTGCTGATCATTGGCACTGCGCTGGGGTCGACTTCGGCAGAAACTCGACTGGCGCGGCAGAGTGAAATCAAATGACCCATCAATCCGTAGCCGGTGATATCGGTGGCGGCGCGGACCAGGTGGCGTTCGGCAAGTTCGGCGCCAGCGGTGTTGATCTTCGACATCAGGGCGACCACTTTTTGCTGGAGCAGGCGCGAAGCAATTCCGCGTTTGATCGCAGTAGTGGCGATGCCAGTGCCGAGCGGTTTCGTCAGAACCAACAGATCGCCGGGACGCGCGTTCGCGTTTGTAGTAACGCGGTGAACATCCACAATTCCCGTGACGGCCAGACCATAAATGGGTTCGGCATTGCGAATGGAATGGCCACCGATGATAGCGCAACCGACCTCGGCTGCCTTGGCCATGCCGCCGCGCAAAATGGCCGAAACGACTTTGGGTCGAACCAGATCAGCAGGGAAACCAACGATGTTGAGCGCGGTCAACGGGCGGCCGCCCATTGCAAAGATGTCGGAGAGCGAATTGGCCGCGGCGATTTGCCCGTAGGAAAATGGGTCGTCCACGATGGGTGTGAAAAAATCAACCGTCTGCACCAGGGCACGATGTCGATCCAGACGATAAACGCCGGCGTCGTCGAACGTGTTCGAGTTCACGATTACCTTTCCATCGAGGGAAGTTGGAAGCTGCGGCAAAACTTGTCGCAGGGCCTGTTGGCTCAACTTCGACGCTCACCCGGCACACGATGAGAGCGAAGTCAGTTTGCGAATTTGCTCACGCGACATCGAGGTCACCCCCTTCCTTAAATGGTTGATGTTTGAGGGTTGATGTTTGATGTGAAATCTTGGCTGCGAAGAACAAATCAAACCTCAAACATCGTCCATCAAACTTGAAATGGCGGAGAGGATAGGAATCGAACCTACCTTGCCACTTGCGCGGCGACGACGGTTTTGAAGACCGCGAGGGCCACCAGGCACCCTTCACTCTCCTAGAAAAAGAAAACGTCCAACGCCCAACGTCCAACATCCACCCTCGAACTTTTCGCGCGCGGAGCGCGCCTTGGAGTGCGGCGGCTTCACGCCGCTTTTGAACGTCAGACGCGCCGCGCCCAACTCCAATAAATCGTGAGGAGGCGTCCAACAACGAATGTGCTGGACTATTTTGCTTTTTTGATCGCCTTAACGATATCGTCGAAGTCCGGCCAGTCCCCGGAATCGAGTTTGGAATGGAGCAGTTTGCCATTGGCGCGAACCTCGAAAGCGCCGCCGCTTGAGGGAATCAGCGTGAGCGACTTGATGCGCTCGCCGAGCTCAAGAATTTTGGTCGCCAAACTGACGGCCTTCGGCGTGTAGTTTCAAACGACGCAGTATTCGATCGATACCTCGGTCTTCACCAACGAGCTCCTTTCCGAAAACGAAACTATCGGTGCGACCGAACGCGGTCAAGAAACTGTAGAGGCAGCCGTGTCGGCTGCAGCATTTTCCGGCGCTCACAGACGGCCGCTACAACAGTTAAGGAAACGTTAGCGATTACGCGTAGAAGCGGGCGCTTCGGCCTCGGTTTCCGGTCCGCCCGGTCCGAACAACATCGAGAAGATGGCGAAGACTTGCACTCCCGGCGAGTCCTCCGTGCACCCGAGAAGAGGCGATACGTCGAAGCGCATGTTGTGCGTTGGTTTCCATGCGATGGTCGGGCCGACGACGAAAGTATGAATCGGATCGCCACGAGTGTCCTTGTCTGTAAAATTACGATACTGCATTTCCACTCCAGCTTTGAGCCGTTCGTGCTCAAGCCAAAATGGGATCACCGCGCTCTGGGCGAACCCCCACTCGCGGCCGCGATCTAAACCGATTTCCTGTTCAAAAAACCAATTCATTGCCCATTCGATTCGCTCAGAGAAATCTTCTGCCAGTAAAAGTCTGAACTCGTACGCATCAGGCATTTTGGGTTTTGCTTCCTCCGCCGTCGGAACTTCTTCGCCGATTGATTCGAGGTTGAGATGTCGGAGCCGGGCCATTTCCTCGATCGCCATTTCCTCTTCCGGGGGACGCTCCTCATGCAAGATGCGACCTGTGCCAAATTTGTATTCAGCAAACAGTGTCGGATTCAATGGAACCTTGTTCCAATCTGCGAGCGCGTAGCGTAGTTCGACACTGAAACTCTTGTTTTGAAAATCGCCATCGAAGCGCTCTTGAGACAACTCAAATGCCACGCCAAGCCGATGCGGCAGCCCGAGTTCGACTTCTTCGGTGAAGAGATGGTCGGGCGGCCCATGCCGGAAAACATCACCTTCGTAAGTTATCCCGCTGTAAATAGCGCCTGGGGGCAAAACATATGCGGTAACGAGTGGCGAAAAGCGTGTGCGCGAAATTCCCGGCGGCGCGCCGTACGCGCTAGGTACTTCCTCGCCGGTGATGACGATCGGTTCCTCGTAAAGTGCCGACTGCGCCAGCGTCGAATGGTTAGCGGTAAAATAAACTAAACAAGCAGATGCGATCGATCCAACGAGTCGGCACGGGGTTTTACACATTAGGTTTATATGTTCTATACGGGTTATGAGACGGAGAGGCCCGCGACGGTGGGATGGCAATCACTAAACCAGCGAGTAAAAACGTGGTTGCAGCAGAGAACAAGCAATAGCGACAGTAAGCGTGTAACACAAAGGCCTGCACATACAGCAGCCAAAGAGTAACGAGAAACATCGCACAGACGAGCAGCGTAAGAAGCGCCCCCGCGCGCGTGTACCCGAAAGCCGCGAACGTGGCCAGGCTGAATACGCAGAAGTAACCGAGAGAGCCGAACGCCGCCACCGGCATTCCAGCGACCCTCGCATATGAACTGCCCAGCACACGGAAACAATCCGGAGATCCTCCGCAGACGAGCGTCTCTCCGGTCAGCGCTTGTACAGTGAGGTAGGTTGCGTCTGCCAGGCCGGCCAACGAAACGATCGCCGTGATCGTGTAGAGGATAACTCGGAATCGCGAGGCGGTCACGCCTTTGATGGCTTTTGTTTCAAGGCGGCATTGATCGTTGCCCGCAGGCCATTAGGCGTTTTCTCGTTCGGTGCCACCTCTTGATTATTGATAAAAACAGTCGGAGTGCTCTTCACTCCCAGCGAGTTGCCGCGCTCTTGATCGGAGTCAACGCGCTCCCTGACTTTTTCGCTTTGCATGTCTTTTTTGAACTGATCTAGATTAAGTCCGAGCATTCCCGCATACGAATGGAAGAGCTCCTGCGCGTTGTCGGCTTTGCTCCAAACAGCCTGCTCCCGATATAACACCTCGTGCATTTCCCAGTAATGGCCTTGCAGACCGGCTGCTTCGGCAGCCAACGCAGCCTCGCGCGCAAACTTGTGCACTGGGAGCGGGAAATTGCGAAAAATGACTTTTAAATTTGGATGATACTCCTTCAGGAGCCGGTCAATGAAACCCGCCATGCTGCCGCAGGGTGGACACTGGAAATCGCCAAATTCTTCCAGCGTGACAGGAGCGTCCGGGTTACCGCGAACATGAACCGATTCGGCTGCGCCTTTGCCAGACACGTTTTTGTCTGTGGGAATCGTCAGAAGATGCGGCCGTTTGGCCCGATACAGCATCGCTCCGCTCCCGAGTGTGGCCAATGCGACTGCACCTACAATGATAAAAGGCAGATAGCGTTTCATTAAAAACGACGCGAGCGCGAAAAGCTTCAGCGCATGAGGAAATTCGTCAAATTTTGGTGACGCTTAAACGCTTTACGTTTACCTGGCCGACCTGACGAATCACATCGCAGCGCCGCTCTCGCGTTTGCCGTCGTACCACATCTCCAGTTTCGCACGGGAGCGAATCACGCCCGGTCCGCGAACGATAACCGCAAACAGGTTGAGGAGAATTTGTTTCGCTGGATACATCCGCAATTTGCGGCCTGATGTCAGGATGGGCTCCCGCAGCACCTTGAAGCGGCCAAGTTTCTTCAGCGCCAGGCTGAAATAAACTTCTTCACCGGCAAAATAGCGCTCATCGAACCCGCCAATTAAATCGAAATTGCGCCGGCTGGTGAAAAGAAATGCCCCCGCACCCAGATTGACCCCGAAATACAGTGTGCAAAACGCGCGCACAAAAACGCGGGCCCACAACGGAATCGCGCCATCGATCATCACACGCGCGCTGCCACCGGCGTAACCGGCTTCCAGTGCAGCAATCGCTTCGGTAATGTGTACCGGATTGATTCGCGTATCCGCATCCACAAAGAACAGATACTCGCCCCGCGCAGTGCCCGCGCCGGCGTTGCGCGCCGCCGCGATCTGACGCCGGTTGATCGATATTACTTTCGCGCCTGCCTGCACCGCGATTACCGCCGTCGCATCAGTCGAAGCGTCATCAGCCACGATGATTTCGTACCGCTGATTCGCACTCTCCGCTGAAGCGCCAAGCGCCTTGAGCGTCGAGGAAAGCTCTGATTCTTCGTTATAAGCAGGAACGATAAACGAAATCACGCTATAGCTGTAGAGGCGCGTGTTCTCACGCGCAACTCATGACCTCTTCAGCTTACTCGCCGCGGTGAGCGTCTCTACGTCAAAACGCGATTCGAAATTTCTACTTCGTCTTGGCGTAAAGAAGGGAATCGAGCACTTGTCCGTCTTTGACCACGTTTTTCCGCAAACGCCCTTCCAAAACAAAACCGCTCTTTTCCAGAACTCGAGCAGAGGCGGGATTATTAGCGTACGGCTCGGCGTAAATGCGGTGCAGATCGAAGTTCGCGAAACAATAATCGGTAAACGCCGGCACGGCTTCACTAGTGATGCCGTGTCCCCAGAAATCTTCGCTCAGCCAGTAACCAAGCTCGGCGCGATGGCAATGAACATCTTCGCCGATGCGAATGCCGATCCCGCCGACGGCTGCTCCGCCGATATCGATGCAAAAACTGGTGGCAGGCTGCGCGCTCATGGCGCGCTGCAGGAATTCATTCGCGTCGTTGATTGTGTAAGGATGCGGAAACAGATCGCGCAGCCCCAGCCAGATCTTGCGATTGTTCGCATTCTTCGCCAGTGACGCCGCATCGTCAGCACGCCAATCACGAATCGTGCAGCGTTCCAGTTTGAGAGGCATCTTCACGGCGTCGCTCCGAATTTCACTCCGGCCTTTTGCGCTTCGCGATAAGGCAAAAGCCAGATCAACGATTCATCGTGAAGATCGACCACCTGAATCCGGTTGCCCCACGGATCGCGAAAATCGCACCGGAACGGCGGTTCGAGTTTTAATTTGTATTTGCCGGTGAGTTTCTTGCGCACCTCGGCCAGTTGGTGTTCATCGCGCACCATGATCCCGAAATGGCGCATATTGGAGGGTTGAACTTTTTCTACCTCGAAAATGGCGAGAAACTGGTGCTCGCCGAGTTTGAAAAAGGCGTCGCCCTCGCCGCCCCTCATTTGTTCGAGATTGAAAACATCTTTGTAAAACGCGACGGCCTTTTTGATGTCGTCCACTTCAACGGCGACGTGATTGCATCCATAAACTTGCACGCTCATAAGGTAATTTAGCTTGCATCATGAGTTTTTGAAGCACTGGCGTGAAACGTCCTGAAACAAAATTTCGCCTCGGGTTTCGGTGGCGACTTATGTTGCTCGCGTGCCACTCTCAACCCGCGGGAATACAGGGCTGTGAACGAATCACCCTGACGGTTGACGCTGGATTCTTCGCTAGCTGGGCCGCTGGCCTGATGGGCCTTCTCACCAGTTCTCCACCACAATTAGCACAAACGAAGCCGAGCTTTTTGGACGCGCAATCGAGACAATACGTGCACTCGAATGTGCAGATGTAAGCTTCCTTCGAATCAGGAGGCAGGTCTCGATCGCAGCACTCGCAATTCGGCCTAAGTTCCAGGGGCATAGCGAGATTCTTTTTTCGCTAACGAGACACAAGCTCAGCTACCCAGCACCTTGAAGTCAAGAACGTG
>Ga0209056_10001737_pt1 | contig 23861 bp, 19 predicted proteins | sample GraSoiAngelo_114_FD_185876 | JGI IMG/M metagenome (GOLD analysis project Ga0209056, IMG submission 185876) | Grasslands soil microbial communities from the Angelo Coastal Reserve, California, USA - 14_0903_13_40cm (SPAdes) (version 2) | ecosystem: Environmental > Terrestrial > Soil > Grasslands... | reverse complement strand
GGGGGGGGGGGGGGGGGGGGGGGGGGGGGGGGGGGGGCGCCGGGGTGGTCACCCTCGCCGAGCTGGAGGCGCGCGGCCGGGTGGCCGCCGCCAAGTATCCCCGCTTCAAGGAGGAGGCGCTCGGCGTCCGGCCGGACGACCTCGCGACTCTGATCTACACGTCGGGGACGACCGGCCAGCCCAAAGGGGTGATGCTGACCCACGACAACATCTGCTCCAACGTGCGTGGCTCCGTGGAGACGCTCCGGGTCAGTGAAGATGACAGCTGTCTCGCCCTCCTCCCGCTGTCGCACATCCTCGAGCGGATGGTGGACTACTACTTCTTCCACGTCGGCGTGACCATCAACTACGCCGAGTCCGTGGACGCGTTCGCGCAGAACCTTCAGGAGATACGGCCGACGGTCGTCGCCGCGGTGCCGCGCGTCTACGAAAAGGTGTACGCGCGCGTACTCGAGAACGCGATGACGGGGAGCGCGGCCAAGCGCCGTATTTTCCAGTGGGCGAAGCGCGTCGGCGAGCGGTGGGCCGCGCACCGCCTGGCCGGGGTCGCCGTGCCGCTGGGGCTCAAGCTCACGCACGCGATCGCGGACCGCCTGGTGTTCTCGAAGCTCCGGGCGCGCACGGGCGGACGGATCAAGTTGTTCGTATCAGGCGGCGCGCCGCTCTCGGCCGAGATCGGGCGGTTCTTCTACAGCGCCGGACTCCCGGTCATCGAGGGGTACGGGCTGACGGAAACGTCACCCGTGCTGACGTTGAATCCGCTCCAGCGCCCGAAGTTCGGCACGGTCGGCAAACCGATCCCGGGAGTCCAGGTCAAGATCGCGGCCGACGGCGAAATCCTCGCGAAGGGCGCGAACATCATGCAGGGCTACTACAACAAGCCGGCAGAGACCCGCGACGTGATGGACGCGGAGGGCTGGTTCCACACGGGGGACATCGGTGAGCTCGACGCCGATGGCTACCTCAAGATCACCGATCGGAAGAAGGATCTGCTGAAGACGGCCGGCGGCAAGTACATCGCGCCGCAGCCGATCGAGAACACGGTGCGGTTGAACAAGTTCGTGGCGAGCGCCGTGGTGCTCGGCGACCAGCGCAAGTTCCCCGTCATCCTCGTCGTGCCCAATTTTGCCCAGCTCGAGCGGTGGGCCAAGGAGCGGAACCTGACCTACGCGTCTCCGGCCGAGCTCGTCCGGCTGGCCGACGTCCAGGCCAAGATGGAGCGCGAGGTGATGGGCGGCCTGCGCGACCTCGCCAAGTTCGAGATGCCGAAGAAGGTCATCCTGATCGAGCGGGACTTCACGATCGAGTCCGGCGAGCTCACGCCGTCGCTCAAGGTCAAGCGCCGCCAGGTCGAAAAGAACTACAAGGACCTGATCGATCGGGTGTACGTGGAGGCCGGTTCGACCGCGGCCACCGTCGAAGGCTGATCAGCGCCGCTCGCCAACGAACAGCCCGTGCCCGAGCGCCAACTGCGTGAGCCCGACCGGCGCGGCGACGCGCTCGCTCTCGATCACCAGCCGCCGCCCCGGGAGTAGCACCCGCCGCGCCTCGGCGAGCCACTCGGCGCCCAGGCGGTCGGGCCCAACGACGGCCGCCCGCGCCACCGTCTGTCGCAGCGGAATCATCGCCTCGCAGTCGAGCAAGCTCAGCACCGGGAGCTCCGCCACGTCGTCTGGTGCGTTCACGCCCACAAAGTGGATGCCGCCCATGAGCCCCGCGAGTCCCACCGCATGCCGCGCGGCGGAGCCGAGCAGCAGGACGTAGCCGCCGGGGCCGGAGAGATCCAGCAGCGCCTGGAGCGTTGCGGCGTCGACGGCGGGAAACGGGAAACGGGAAACGGGAATGGTTGCACGGTCGTCCTGCACGTTTCCCGTTTCCCCTTTCCCCTTCCCCGAGAAGTGCACGATCCCTTTCACTACGGGGAATTCCCGCTGGCAAATCGGGCATCCGAGTGTCCCGGATCGCACCATCCGCCCGAGCATCTCGCCCGTGGACAACACGAGGAAACCCTCCTCGTGCCGCTCCGGGCAGCGGAGCATCTCCGTCAGCTCAATGTGCACCCGAGCCGAACTCCACCCATGTGACGCTGTTCGCTTCGACGCGCACGCGGCGCGTCATCCGCCGCCCGTCCACCACCACCGCGAGCGTGTACTCACCGGGCTCGACATCCGACACGGCGAAGTGCTCGCGGTAGTCCGGGTCCGGGTGATTGTGCTCGCCGTACGTTTCGGCGTACGAGTACGGCGTCTCCTGCGGCTCTGCCTTGATCAACCCGTACACGCGCACCTGCGGCGCCGGCCGGCCCTGCGCGTCCCACACCCGCCCCGCCACGATCCCCGTCCCGGGCAATGGACGGATCCAGAGCTCCGGGTTCACCGTGTACTTCGGGTACCGTTCGTTGGGATCCACGATCAACCGTACGGAGTCGACCGGCGCGACGTGGATCTCAAGATGCAGGTGGTCGTTGGTCGCGCGGCCCGTGTTGCCGACCAGCGCGATCACGTCGCCCGCCTTGACGCGCTGGCCCACCGACGCGAGGAGCCGCGCGTTGTGGTAGTACGTCGAAAAGACGAAAAGCCCTTTGAGCTTTCGGTCGTGGCGGATGGCGACCGTGTTCGCCCCGCGCTCCGCCAGCCCCGCGAACACGACCACGCCGTCGCCGATCGTCTGCACCGGCGTCCCGTCGGGGTTGTTGAACTCGACGCCTTGATGCTCCTGGAAATTCCCGCCCATCGTCGAGCCGTAGCGGTACGTCTGGTCGATGTACGGCTGGTCGGTGAGCGCGATGGGCCGTCCGAACCACGTGTGTCGAGTGCCGCGTGAGTCCGTGTCGGGTCGCTCCTGGTAGGTGACGCCCACCAGCGTCAACCGCTGATCGATGCGGCAGGTCCCCAGGCCGGTGGGTCTCCCGGCGGCGTAGACCCCTGGCGCGAGCAGCAACAGCGCGCTGACGCTCCGCGTCATGTCGCAGACGTTGAGCGCGTCACCGTCCTCCGCGTACACGCCGTCGCGCGTGGCCGCGAACGCCTGGCCCGGCCCCGCGCGGACCAGTGCCTGCACCGGCGGTAGCTCGACACGACAGCCTTTCGCCACGGGGCCGACCGGGCAGGCCGGATTCCCCCGTTTATCGAGCCACGCGCCGCGTGTCGGATCGAGCCGGTACAACCCCCGCTCCGTCCCCACCCAGACCAGACTCCCGGTATCCGGTGCGAGCGCCCGCACCCGGTTGACGCATTCGGCGCCCGGCGGGGGACACCGCGCCGGCGTGGGGTATTCCGTCCAGGTACGCCCGCCGTCGGTCGAGCGCGCGAGTCCCCGCAGGTGGGCGGCCCACACGCTTCCGTCGGAGCCGCGGGTGAGCGCGAGCACGTACCGGCTGCGCAGCCGACCCCACGGATGCGGTGCCGTGACGTCCCCCCCTGCGTCGGTGATCTCCGCCCAGGTCGCGCCGCGATCCCACGACAGCTTGATGCCGTCGGCGGTGCCCACGTACACGGTGTCGCCCCGCGTGACGATGCCGTTGGGCGCGACGTACTGCCACGCGGGGCCGAGCTGTTTGAGCTCCCAGTTCGTCCAGGTCTTGCCGCCGTCGGTCGACAGGCCCCACCCGTTCCCCACCGTGCCGTACCAGATCTCGCCCCCCGGGCCGAACCCGAAGGCGTGGACGAAGTCGAAGGAAATCGACCGGGCGGTGGTGTCGCTCGAGTGCTTCAGCTGCTCCCAGCTCCCGGCTCCCTGCCTGAGCACGAAGATCCCCTGGCCGTAGGTGCCGACCCACACCGACTGGTCGGGCGCGCGAGCGATCGCGAGCACGTGGACACCAAAGCCGGTCGTGTCCGGGAGCGGGGGGAGCGATTGGGCGACGGTCGATGCCGGTGCACAAAGAACCATCAGTGCCACGAACGGTGCGGAATGCGGAATGCGGAACGCGGAATAGTCAAGCGAGCGTCGATTGGGAGCGCAGGCGTCGAACCGGGCATCGCCATTCCGCACTCCACATTCCGCATTCCGCATTTGGTCAGCCTCTCAGCGTATAGACCGTCGGCAGCAGGCGGACTTCCGTGACATCGACGCGCGGGGCTCGAGTGACCGCGAACAGGACGGCCTCTGCCACGTCGCCCGCCTGTAGCATGGCGCTGCGCTTGGTGAATCCCGGCCGCGCATCGGGGTCGATCGGGTCCCAGATGGGCGTGTCCACCGGTCCCGGCGAGACGATCGTGGTTCGGACGCCCGTGCGCGCCAACTCGGCCCGCAGCACCTCGTGCATCCCGCGCAGGCCGAACTTGCTCGCGGCGTAGGCGGTCGAGCCCGTGAACGCCACGTGGTCGGAGATGGAGCCGATGGTGACGAGGTGGCCGGCGCCGCGCCGCACGAGGTGTGGGACCAGGGCGCGCGTCACGAGGAAGGGGGCCATGAGATTCAGGGCGATCGTGCGGGCGAACTCGTCGGGGGTCGTCTCCGCGACGGGCTTGATGAAGAAGATGCCCGCGTTGTTCACCACGATGTCCGGGACCCCCAGGTCGGTCAGGACGCGGCCGACGGCCCGCTCCACGGCCGCGGGATCGGTCACGTCACAGCGCAGGTCCGTCCGACCGTTGGCCGTGCCGTCGACCAGGCTGCGGGCGAGCCGCACGACGTGCGCCCCCGCGGCGAGCAGCAGCTCGGCGACGGCGAGGCCGATGCCGCGCGAGGCGCCGGTGACGAGGGCGAGCTTCCCGGCGAGGGGGGCGGGGGACGCGTCGCTCACCCCGGGCCCCGGCCGCCGTGCACCAGCCGCAGGAATTCGTCCCGGGTCTTCGCGTCTTGGAGCAGGGCGCCCCGCAGGGCGCTCGTGACCGTCTTGGAGTTTTGCTTTTCGACGCCGCGCATCATCATGCAGAGATGGTACGCCTCGATCACCACCCCCACGCCGCGCGGATCGAGCACGTCCATGAGCGCGTCCGCCACCTGGTCGGTGAGTCGCTCCTGCACCTGGAGCCGGCGGGCAAACACCTCGATCACGCGCGGGATCTTGGAGAGCCCGACCAAGCGCCCGTTCGGCAAGTAGGCGACATGCGCCCGGCCGAAGAACGGCAGCAGGTGGTGCTCGCACAACGAGTAAATCTCGATGTCGCGCACGCACACCAAGTTCTCGTGCCGCTCGCTGTACAGCGCGTCGCCGATCACATCCGCGACCGACATGTGGTAGCCGCGGGTGAGCCACTTGAGGGACGTCTCGACGCGGGCCGGGGTCTGACGGAGGCCCTCGCGGCTCGGGTCCTCGCCGAGCTGGTCGAGCATCTCGCGGACGAGACTTTCGAACGGCGTGCGCGCGCCGGGCGCCGACGCGGGCGGTAGCGGCTCGGTGTGCTCGTCGTGGAAGCCGTGCAGGCTGGCCGACTTCATCTTGTCGCGTCCCATGCTTGTTGAGCCTCCGGGCCAGGACTATCTTCGGCGCACGTGAAACTAAAGGTACTCGCTTTCCTGTCCACGGCGGGAGGCTCCGCGCTGTCCGCGCTGTGGACGTTTCCCAGCATTCTCACGTCGGCCTTCCTCGTCGCCTGGGGTGCGGAAGCCGCACAATTCCTCATCTCGCAGGGCCTCGCCCTCGCGATCCTCGCCTGGTTGCAGACCCTTCCCGAGTTCGCCGTCGAGGCCGTGATCGCCTGGGACGCCGGGCGGGAGCCCGAGCGCGCGCACCTGGCGATCGCGAACCTCACCGGCGCCATCCGACTCCTGCTCGGGCTCGGATGGCCGATGATCTACTTCGTGTTCGCCGTCTCCGGTCGCCAGCGGGCGACTGGAGGGGCGCAGCATGCTGCGCCCCTACTCCCCGCAATCCGGCTCGAACGCGAGCACGCGGTCGAGATCGTGGGGCTCGTGCCGCCGCTCCTGTACTTCGGCGTGATCCTCTTCAAGCGGAGCTTCAGCTGGGTCGACGCGGTGGTGCTCCTCACCCTGTACCTCGTCTACCTCGCGGTCCTGTTCCGCAACGCCCCGCACGGCGTCGACCACATCGCGGACGCCCCGGCGGTGTCCCGCTGGGCGTACCGGCAGCCCGGCTGGCGTCGACCGCTCGCCATCGCCGCGCTGTTCGGCGGCGGCGGCGCGCTGCTGTACCTCACCGCGCACCCGTTCCTCGAATCGATGCTCGCGGTGGCGGGGCTCCTCGGCGTGAGCCAGTTCGTGCTGGTGCAGTGGGTGGCGCCGTTTCTTTCCGAGTTTCCGGAGAAGGTCTCGGCGTTCTATTGGGCCCGGCGCGTCACCCGCGCCCCGATGGCGCTCATGAACATGGTGTCGAGCAACATCAACCAGTGGACGGTGCTCGCCGCCATGATCCCGCTCGTGTACGGCTACTCCAGTCTCCGCCATCATGGTGTGTGGGTCGATTTCCACTTCGACGGGCCCCAGCGGCTCGAAATCCTGCTCACCCTCCTGCAATCCGGGCTCGCGATGATGGTGCTCGCGAACATGGAGTTCGACTGGCGCGACGCGACCGTGCTGTTCGTGCTCTGGCTGGCGCAGTTCCTGCAGCCGAGCCTGCGCGAAGCCGTGGCGATCGCGTACGGGGTATGGATGGTGATTCTCGGGATCGAGTTCGCGGTCGGACGGAAGCGCCTGCTCGCACCGCAGTATTTCTGGGAGATCATCCGGCAGAAACGCGGTCGGCCGGAACCGCTGTAACGCGGCCCGGCCGACCGGTACGACCGGAACGAAGAGGATTATTGAAGCCCGAAAGTTATGACTGGTCCCTCACCATGGCGTTTGCCTTCCCCACGCGGGGGCATGACATCGGTCACAGTATCTGGGTCCACGATCGAGCTGTTGGCTCAATAATTCTTCTCCCCGTTCCTGTCACTACAATACTACGTGGACCGAAAACGTCAAGCGAAGACGTCACGCGACATCGTCACGCGAATTCGTCACGCCGAATCGAGGGCATTCACATGAATCTGACGCTCGTGGCCGCCATCGCACTGCTCGTGCTGTGGGGCATCCTCGTGTTCGCGATGCACGTGGGCAGCGGGCCGGCGCAGGTGCTGTACGCCCTGGCCGTGGTCTTGTTCGCCCGCCGCATGGTCGCGGGCGCGCCGAAGTTCCTGTCGTGACAGCGGCGCCGCCCGTGCTCCCGGGCGACGCCGCCGTCGACAACCGTAATCGATCTCCTCGACTATGAACCGAACGGGGCGCGCTCCATGAGTGGCGATTCCCGCTCTCAGCGCAAGCGCTTCACAGCGTTCCCTTGAACAGCAGCCGATTTGGCGTGCCGTTCCCGTTTCCTGTGATCACTCCTGTCGTCGAGTTGGTGATGATCCAGTTCGAAACCGTGGCGGACGCCGCGTCGCCGAAGGTTGCCTTGTAGAGCGCCGCGACGCCGACCACGTGCGGCGTCGCCATCGACGTGCCGCTCAGCGTCATGGTAGTTCCGGCGAGGAAGGTCGACTTGATCGCCGATCCCGGTGCGTACGCTTCGACGCAGCCGCCCCAGTTCGAGTACGACGCCTTGGCATCGGTCTTCTCCGACGCCGCGACGGTGAAGACGCTGGGAGCACCCGCGGGCGACTCGGTGCACGCGTCGACGTTGTCGTTCCCGGCCGCGACCGCGAGGAACACGCCGGAGTTCCAGAGGCTCGTGACCGCCTGGTCCAGCGCCGACGACTTGCCGCCGCCGAGCGACATGTTCGCCACGGCGGGGTTGACGTGGTTCGCCGTCACCCAGTCGACGCCCGCGATCACGTCGGAGGTGAGGCCGAGGCCGGCGCAGCTCAGCACCCGCACCCCGTGCAGGGAAACCCCTTTGGCCACGCCGTAGGTCGCGGCGCCGATGGTCCCCGCGACATGAGTGCCGTGGCCGTTGCAGTCCTCGCCCGTGGCGTGGTAAGCGTCGAAGACGTTATTCGCCCGGCCGCCGAACTCGGGGTGCAGCGTCCAGATCCCGGTGTCGATGATGTAGGCGTGGACGCCGGTGCCCGTCGCCGTATAGCTGTAGGTCCTGGAGAGGGGCAGCGCTCCCTGGTCGATACGGTCGAGTCCCCAGGGGTCCCCGTTCGCGTCCATGGATTGCGTCACGTCGGCCCTCATCACCTGATCGGCTTCGACGTACGCGACCAACGGGTTGCTCTGCAGCGCGGCCGCCGCGAGAGGGGAAAGGCGCGCCGCGAAACCCTTGATCGCGCTGGTGTAGACGTGGAGCAGCGACCCGCCGGCTGCGTGGACGAGATCCCTCGCGACGGTCGACGGATCGGCGACGTTGTCCTGCAATACAACGATGTACTGCCCGGGCACGGCCTCCACGGCCGCCGTGCCGTTGGTCGTATCCGGCGTCTGCTGAGCCGGGTTCGACATGGTCTCGCACGCCGCCAGTGCGGCCAGCAATGCGAGAGCGACTATGCGCGCGGCTAATTGCATGGCCACCTCTCCGTGACGGTTGAAAAACCACGTCGACGGGGGGCAAAATTCGTTCCGAAACCGTCGCGCCTCCGCCGCGCGGATTGGGGTCAGCAAACCGTGGCCGTGGCGCCGGTCGAGCCTGCGTGCAGGCATGCAACGGTGTGGCGCGTCGGCGACGGCGCTCAGGGCGCTGGCGATGATCGCGAAGACACCTGCCCCGGAGCGACGTGAGCGGCGTCACCGGCATCGGATCCGGACAGCGCGTAGTCATTGCGGGAGCGCCACGAGTCCGAAAGGCAGGTGCTCCGTGCAAGATGCTACGAGCAATCGCGTCCTCGATTCACGCTGCCGGAGGGCCGTCCATCGGGGACTCATGTGGGGAGCTCTGCTCCTGGCGGCAGCGTGCAAAGATGCGAACACCCCCACCCCACCGTCGCCACCTTCGGGAGGACAACGCCTTGCCGATCGTTACCCCTGCGATCAGGGGATCGCCGGCGATCCGGCCGTGGTCTGGGCCGAGAACTTCGAGGAGGGCTCGGTGGCGGCGGTGACGTCGCGCTATCAGGACTACAAGAACGCAGGCGGCATGGCGCTGGTCACCGACAAGTCGTCAGCGAGTTGCGGGGCGGCGTCGATGAAGTTCACCGCCGACGGCGGAAATGCAGCCACACAAGCCACCGACCTGTACAAGCGCCTCGACACCGGTCAGGACGAGCTCTACGTGCGCTGGTACGCCAAGTACCAGGCGGGCGTGCCCTGGCACCACACGGGTGTGTGGTTCGGCGGCTACAACCCGCCCAGCGACTGGCCGAGCCCCCAAGCGGGAATCAGACCGCTCGGAAACGACCGGGTCTCCTTTAGCATCGAGCCAGTGTGGGGTAGCGGCGGTCCCAATCCGGTCTTCGATTTCTACAACTACTGGATGAAGATGCATACCTGTTCGGGCTGCGGCGGCTCCTACTGGGGAAACGCGCTCATTAGCCGGACCGCGTTCACCGCCGCGGACAACACGTGGGCCTGCGTCGAGGTTCACGCCAGACTGAATACCGACATGGCATCAGACGCTGGCGCGGTGCTCGAAGTGTGGAAGAACGACTCCCTCATCCAGCGCTTCCCCGATCCCGCGGGGAACGGGTACTGGGTGCAGGACCACTTCTGCCCGGCTGGCGCCGACGGCTCGCAGTGCAATTACTCGCCTACTGCATCAGGTCCGCCAGACATCCAGTTTCGGACCACGACAGACCTGAAGCTGAATGCCTTTTGGCCGCAGAACTACATCACCGACCCGGCCTCGGGCAGCGTCTGGTTTGACGACATGGTCGTGGCCACGCAGCGTATCGGCTGCCTCCGCTAGACCGGCACGCGGAGGGAATCGGGGGGGGGCGCAGCATGCTGCGCCCCTACACTCCCCCAAGTCGCACCATTACCCGGTCAGCACCAGCACAACGATGCCCCATGCGAGCGTCAGGAGCGTCACCGGCACGCCGATCCGCGCGTACTCCCGGAACCCGATGCGCACGCCCCGGGTTCGGGCGCGCTCGGCCACGATGAGGTTCGCCATCGAGCCGATGAGGAGCAGGTTGCCCGCGAAGGTGGAGCTCATCGCGAGCACCCGCCACATCAGATCCGGGTTGGGGATGGTCGGCACGGTGTTGCGCCACAAGATGACGGCGGGGACGTTCGAGATGAGGTTGGACAGCGTCGTCATCACGCCGCTCACAGCCACGGCCGCGCCCCAATGAGAGCCCCCCTGCACCAGGCGCAGCGCGTGATCGTCGATCCAGGCCACCGCTCCGGTCTGCTCGAAGCCGCGCATGACGACAAATAACGAGGCGAAGAAGAGCAGCAGCGACCATTCGACGCGGTCGATCGCGTAGGCCGGGTCCCGCTGGGCCACCGCCACCATCACCGCACCCGCGGTGATCGCGACGAGGGGCAGTGATCCGCCCCCGAGCCATGCGATCACGGCGACGCCGAACAGCACCAGCGCTTTGAGGACCAGCGGGCGGTCGAGTGCCACGGGTACGGTCTCGAGCCGCCCGCGGAACGGCTCGCGCAGCTCGGCGCGATACGCCCACCGGAGGTAACCGTAGGTGATCGCGAGACCGCCGCCGCCCACCGGCAGCATGTGGGCGAGGAAGCCGCCGAACGAGGCGCCGCTCCAGATCCCCACCAGCATGTTCTGCGGATTACCGGTGACCGACACCACGGAGCCCACGTTGGCGCCCATGGCCAGGCCGATCAGGTAAGGGTTGGGCTTGACGCGCAGCGGCCCGAGCGCGGCCAGCACGACCGGCGTGACGACGAGGCAGATGGTGTCGTTCACGAACAGCGCGGAAAGGAGTCCACCTCCCACCACGACGCCCAGCAGCAACCGCTCGGGCGTCCGGGCGCGCCGCAGGATCCACTCGGCCGCCCACTCGAAGAACTTCCCCACTTCGAGATAGCCGACGATGAGCATGAGACCGAGCAGGAACACCAGCACGTCGAAGTCAATCGCCGCGTAGGCGTCCCTCAGCGGGAGCACACCGAGCACGACCATCGCGACCGCGCCGAGCAGGCTCGCCGCCGGGCGGTTGAGATGCACGAACGGTAGGCGTTGGATGGCGATGAGGAGGTATGTCGCCGCAAAGATGAGGAGGCCGAGGGTCATACGAATGCGGAGTGCGGAATGCGGAATGCGGAATGGATCGAGCGACTTTCGAGACGAGAGGTAGTCACTCGTGATCGAACCTGCCCGTCAATTCCGCACTCCGCATTCCGCATTCCGCATTTGTCATATCTCCCAATTCGAGAGCAGCACACCGCGGCCCGGATGGCGCTCCGGGTAGCCCTCGTAGGTCATCCGGAGGTCGGTCCAGCGGACGCGATAGCCGCGGGCCACGAGCCGGCGGAAGGCGTCGTCGAAGCGGGTCTGGCATCGCACGGCGACGCGCCGGATGCCGACCCGGGCCGCGGCGGCCTCGGTCGCCGCGATCGCGGCATCGAAGGTGCGCGGGTCGCGGGCGGCGAGCTTGAGCACGCGCACCTCGTCCTTCGGCCGGCCCTCGGCGAGCGGCGCCGAGTGCCACAGCACCAGCGCGTCCAGTCGGCCGTCGCCGTCGACGAGCGACGTGTCGCCGAGGCCGAGCTCCGCGGTGAGCAGGATCTCGCGAGTGAAGTCGTAGCCCGGGGCGAGCGCGGCGACGAGGTCCCGCGCCGCCTCGAGCGCCTGGCTGCCCGCCGCGCTCTTGCGCTGCGACAACAGCGCCGGGGCCTGATGCCCGCGCGTGACGATGTCGTTGGTCAGCGTCACCGTGAGATGGCCGGGGAAGAAGCCGAGCCGCGCATAGAACCCGATATTCTCCACGGTCCGGGGCATGGTCTCGAGGCCCAGCGTCGCCACGTCCTGTTCGAGCAACCAGTCGAGCGCCGTCCGAACGATGGTCTTCCCCACGCCAGCGCCCTGGCGGTCGGGCCGCACGGCGAGGGGTCCCATCCACCCCTCGGCGCCCGAGCGGTGGGCGATGTTGAAGGCGACCACGTGCCCGGCCTCGTCGCGCCACAGCATCGCGCCCGGACCGGCATCGAGCAGGGCGTAGCGCCACACCTGGGGATTGAGGTGCGGCACGCGGACTCCCACGAGCCCGTCGCGGCGGTACCGGTCGGTGAACGCATCGGCGAAGACGCGGTTCAGCCCCTCGGTGTCGCGCTCGCCCGCGGGCTCGGGCCCGTAGACTTGACGCTCAGGCAGCCACGCCCGCATCGGCGGCTCCTAGGGTGGCGGTGTCGTCCCGGACGACGCTGGCGCCGCGCGCCGGGTCGAAGTCCACGCGGATCACCCGATCGAGGCCCTCTCGCACCTGCTCAATGTGCGTGATCAGGATGACCTGGGGGAAGCGGTCTGCCAGCCGGCGCAATAGGCCGACGACGTGCAGGCGCCGGGCCTCGTCGAGCGAGCCGAAGACTTCGTCGAGCACGAGCAACGACAGCGGCTGGCCCGCCCGCTCGGCGATCATCTGCGAGATCGCGAGTCGCAGCACGAGGCTCGCGATGTCCTCCTCGCCGCCCGAGATGACCGGCTTCGGTACGCCGCCCTCGAGGATCGTGAGCGTGTAGTCCTCCGTCAGCTCGAGCTCATCGTAACGGCCGTCGGTCAGGTCGGCGAGGAAGCCGGAGGCGAGCTCGGCGATCTCGGGGCGCATGCGCGCGTTCAGCTCACCCCGCAGGTCCGAGAACGCGCGGTCCAGCTCGTTGTGGAGGCGCTGGCGCGCTTTGAGCACGGCGATCTGGCGCTCGCGCTGCGCCCGCTCGGCTTCCCGCCGCTTCGCCTCCACCAGATCATCGTCGGCGCGGTTCAGCTCGCCGCGGGCCTCCACGACCGCGAGCTCGGCTTCGCGCAGGGCACCCACCGCCCGATCGTAGCGATCCTTCGCCTGCCGGTACTCGGCGTCCGAGAAGCCCTCGGCACGGACGGCCTCGGTGAGCTCCCGCACCCGGCGCTCGCCGATCGACAGCTGGTGCTCGGCCTGCTCCGCTTCCTGCACCAGGCGCTCCGCGCGCCGGGCGCGCTCCTCCAGCGCCGCGGCCTCGAGCGCCACCGGCTCGAGCTTCGCGAGCTCGGCCCGCACCGCGTCGTGTCGCGCGGCGTCGTAGCCGGCGGGCCGCGCGGTGAGCTGGCGCTCGAGGTCGCTCGCCCGCCGCCGCGCGCCCGCGAGCTCCGCGCTCGCGCGATCACGCTCCTCGACCTGCGCCCGCAGCTCCCCCGCCCGGGCACTGGCGCTGCGGCTGTCCTCGAGCACCCGGTCTCGCTCGGCCTCTGCATCCAGCAGCTTGGCGGGCGCCTGGGCGAGCTGCTCGAGCCGCTGCCGGAAGTACTTCCCGTCCCCGGTGATCACCTCCAGCTGAGAATCGAGCAGCGCCAGAACGCCCGCGTATTCCGGCCCGAGGGGCCGCTTGCAAGTGGGACACGTGCCCTCCGGGCCGAGCTTCACGATCTGGTCGCGCTGCTCCTTCACCTCTTCGTACAGTTTGAGCAGCTCGGTGCGCTTCGTCTCGGCATACTGCCGGTCTCGCACCCACGCGGTCCGCTCCTGCTCCGCCGCGCGCTCGACCGTCTCCAGGCGCACGTGCAGTCCGCGCGCCGCCGCATCCGCCCGGGCGAGGGCCTCCGCCACGTCGCCGAGCTCGGTGAGGCGACGCTCGAGCATTCGTACGGCACGGGCCAGCTCGGCGAGCTGCGCTTCTTCTGCCCGCCGCGCCGCCGTCTCACGCTGCAGCCCCTCGAGCGCCGCGACCTCCTGCTTCAGCCGGGCCACCGGCGCGAGCTCGGCGCCGAGCAGGCGCAGTTGCTCCCGGGCGGCGAGCGCATCCGCGAGCTCCTTGTCGAGCCGCTGGAATTCCTGGCGCGACGACGCCACCGCCTGCTCCGCCATGCGCCGCTCGCCGTCGAGCGACAGCGTGCGCTCGCGGCGGGTCACCCAGTCGTTCCAGCGCGGCTCCTCGCGGCCCAGCGCGTCCTCCGCGGCACGGCGCGCGGCGTCCACGCCCTTCGCCGCCGTCCGGGCCTCCGCCAGCCGCTGTTCGGCGGCCTGGCGCGCCGCGGCGAGGGCCGCGCCGTCCGGGAGGCCGGCCTCGAGACCCCGCACCTCCGCCGCCACGGCGTTGCGGACTTCGCGCACCCGCTCCTGCGCCTCGCGCAAGCGCTCGTAGCCGAGCACGCGCGACAGGAACGCCGCCCGCTCGGTCTTCCCGAGCGCCGCCATCACCGCCAACTCCTTTTGGCCGGTGAAGTAGGTGTTGAAGAACTCGTCGTGAGTCATTCCCAGCGTGCGCTCGAGCTTGTCGGTGACCGCCTTGAGGGAATTCGCGATCACCTGGCCGTCCTGGTGGAGCGCCGCGGTGGAGAGCCCGCGCGTCACGCGGTACTCGTGGGCGCCGAGCCGGAACTCGAGGTCCACCTCGACCCCCGCCCGGCCCTTCGCGCCCAGCCGGCGGATCGAGTCCTTGTCCCCGCGCACCGCCTGCGCGCCGTACAGCGCCCAGGCGATCGCCTCGAGGATCGTCGTCTTCCCGGAGCCGTTCGGCCCGATGATCCCCGTGATCCCGGGACCGAACTCGAGCTCGGTATCGGCGTGCTGCCGGAAGTTCACGAGGCGGAGGCGCAGCAGCTGCATCAGGCCCCCCTCTCCCCCTCGCCATCCTGGCCCACGTGCGCCACGTACTCGACGCCGAGCCGCACGAACTCGGCGCGGTCGAAGTCGGCGTCGAGCGGCCGGTGCTCGAGGAACTCCTGGACCGTCTCGGGGAGCGTCTGCCGACGCCCGGGCGCCCCCGCCGCCGCCACACGGTGGACCTCGGGCCGGCGCAGATCGAGCTGGAAGTGAAGCGCGCGAGCCTTGTAGGCGCGAATCGCGGCGTGATCGAGGTCCCGGGCGGTGGCCCGAGACACGTCGAACACCAGCTGCCGCACGATCTGATCGTCGATCGCCGGTTTCGCGGCTGCGACGGCGGCGGCGATCCGCTCATCCAGCTCCTTCGGCGTCAGACCCTTACCCTCGATGGACGGCAGCTCGACGTGACGCCGCACGAGCGGAACGCGGCGGAACTCGACCTTGGCGCCCGGCAATTGCACGAGCAGGTACCCCTTTCCGCGGAGCCCGTACTCCTCTTCGTCGCTCATCTGCCCCCAGGGATTGGGAGCGACGTACTCGAGACTGCCGGCATACCACGCGTTGGCCTCCACCTGGTGCGCCACATGGTAGTGGCCCAGGGCGACGTAGTCCCACTGTGCCGGCGCGAGCTCCTGCAGCTCGAGCGGCGCGCCGCCGTACTCTATCGTTCCCCGACGCTCTCCCATCCCGGGCAGGTGACCGTGGACGGCGAGCACGTTGAAGGTCGTGCCTCGCTGGGGCCGCATGGACGGGCGTTCGACCTGCGCCACCGCCTGGTGCGGCACGGCGAGGACCGAGCAATCGAGCTTCGAAAACGTGAGACGCCGCGCTTGATCCACGACGACGTCCACGGCCAGCGCTTCGTACAGCGGGAGAATGCTGCGCGTCTCCGCCGAGCGAGGCGTGTCGTGCTCTCCGCCGATCATGACAATCGGCGCATCCGGCAGGCCCGCCCGTAGCCGATGCAGCTGTTGGAAGAGAAAGAGAATAGCCGGGTTCGTCGGCCGCACGGAATGAAACACATCACCGCCGAGGAGGATCAGGTCCGGGCGCTGCGCCAACAGGTCGTCCACCGCGCGGCGGAACGCCTCCGCGACGTCGGCCTCGCGCTGATTCCCCCCCCGTGGCGTCTGCCGGTCGTACTGGCGGAAGCCGAGGTGCAGGTCGGCGAGGTGCGCGAGCTTCACCGCGTCACTTGGCCTCGGTGAGCTGGAGTGACGTCTGCTGCGTCATGGCCATCGTCACCGCAGGCTGACCGTCGGGTCCGCGCTTCATTTTGATCGTGCCACCCATCATGGCGCGTAGTTGGGCACTTCGGCTGAGCGAGAACAGCTGCTCGCCTGAGAGGCTGCCGGAGAGTCGGAGCGTCTCGGACTGCGGGGCTCCACCCCCACTCTGCTGCGTGACGGTGATCGGCTCATCGGGGAAGGTCGTCTCGACGCCGAGCAGCACAGCGGTGTCCGCGCCGGCGATCTGGATCTCCTTGACCGTCATCTTGGTGCGGGACTTGAGCGCGTGGCTCGCGTTCAACTGCTGGCCCAACGGCAGCTCGTGCTCCGCCACCCACGAGTCGCCGACGCCGACTGGCCCCTCGGGCAGCGCGTACGCCATGGATTTCATGCTGCCCGCCAATTGCTCCGTCACCGGAGACGGGGCGCCCGTGAGCCCCGTAAAGGTGGCGCTGAGCACGTGCATGCGGTCGTCGTACACGACGTCGCTCTTCATCCCGCGCATCCGGTCGAGGGCCGGCTGCAAGGCACCCGCGCCCATCCCCGGGGCCTCGAGCGAGGTGGAGTCGAAGGTGACCGTCACGGCCACCCCCCCCTGCGTGGGACCCTTCACACGCTGGGTATAGTAGATGCGCATCCGGAAAGTCTGCTCCGGCAGGGCGCTCATCGGTCCGCCTTCGATCCGCATCGCGTTCTGTTGATCGAGCGTGTAATGGTACGTCGCACCCGCCGGCGGGCGGTAGCGCAGCGTGACCTTGGGTCCGCTCGCGCCACCGCGGCAGCCGCCGACCGTGACGAGCAGCGTCGCGGCGAGAACGAGTGAACGGGCAGCGATCATTTCAGGACTCCCGGCGTTTCAGTACGGTTCGTCGGAGATGGGATTGAGCGGCGGCACGCTCTCGCGCGCGGTGGCCGGAGCGGCGGCGACGCGGCCGCCCAGATGTTTCTTGAAGTGCGCGAACGCGTCCTGGGGCCGGGTCTGGCGGGTGTGCGCGAGGGCGCGGCGCACGTCCTCCTCCCGCCGGTCGACGATCAGATCCTTCACGAGGTTCGGCCGCACCCGCCGGTCGAGCTTCACGAGCTGCCGCACCACCGCGTCCTCGAACGGCAGGTCCGCCGCGGGCGGGAACCGCTCCACGCCGTCCCGGCCGCGCAACACCGCCGGCCGCGGGAAGCGCACGAAGATGGGCTGCGTGAAGTGGGGGTGCCGCACCATCAGCTCGCCGATCGGCAGCGTGGCCAACTTGATCTTGATGGCGGGCGACAGCACCTGGTAGCCCGGCGTCGCGAGCTCGTCCGAGTCCATCCGCCCGAACACGATGGTCCCCGCGTTCCCCACCACGCGCCGGTGCACCTGAGAGCGGAATTGCTCGGCGCCGAACAGCACCAAGCCAAGGTACCGGCCGCGCTCCGAGATATCGAGCAGCATTTTCTTCACGTACGTCTCGGGGCCGTCGGCGGGCGCGTACTTGTTCAGCTCATCCACGAACACGACGACGGCCTCGACGCCCAGGTCGCGGCGCTCGAGGTGCTCGCGCAGCTTCGACACGATGCGCGCGAACACGAGATCCTGGCCGAGCGGATCGACGTTGGCCACGTCCACCACGTAGACGGCGCGGTCCTCGAACCGGCCCCACGGCAGATCGTTGGACGGACCGTCATCGGTCACGAGGCCCTTGGCGCGGGTCGAGATGTTCGACAGGCGGTTGCGCACCTTGCGGATGGTCGCGATGTGGTGGGTCCGCCAGGTGTCGCCGCGTCCTCCCCCGAGCTCGAGGCCGTCGAAAATCGACCGGAACAGCCGCTCGAGGTCGGCGAAGGTGACCACGCGATGCGCCCCGCCGAACCCGTCGTCGAACTCCTTGTCCACGACGCGATCCGAGAGGAAATCGATGAAGGCGTCGGCCTTCGCATCGATGTCGTCGCGGTTGAGCAGCACCTCGGCGTAGTCGAGCACCTCGCGCAGACCCCACACGAGCGGCTCCACGTCGCCCACCAGGTCGGGGTGCGTGCGCAGCGTGTTCAGGTTCACGCCATCGGCCTTGAAGGGGGCGTAATAGCGCACCCGCTCGAACGGCTGCGCCCTGACGGCGAGCCGCTCGTAGCGACGTCGATCTTCGTCCTCGAGCACGCCGGGCCGGTCGAGGAAGCACAGGTCCGGACCCTTCACGTTGAAGCACACCGCGGCAATCCGCCCCTTGTGGGGCGGGAAGTGCTGGAAGATGGACCCGAGCAGGAACTCGACCGCGCTCGTCTTGGTGGCGAGCCCCGAGACACCGGAGATGTTCAAGTGCGCGGCTTCCGGTCCGAGCAGGAAATCAGCGTCGAGATAGACCGGTGCCTCGAGCCCACCCGACGTGTAGAGACCCACGGGAATCGCGGTGGGCTCTGTCCCGTCCAGATAGGCGTCCATGCGGAGCGCTTGCGCGACGTCCGTGTCGGTCGCCACGTGCACGCGACCGAGCGGCACCGGCTGGAGCGGCTCTTCGGGCTGCTGGCGCAGGACGGCCGCGGTCCACAAGCGGATCTCCTGCCGGACCGTCGGACTCTCGGCGGCCCGCGCGGGATCGCCTTCGGCACCCACAACGTCGTGCAGCGGGGTGGCCAGGTCGGAGTAGGCGAAGCCATCCGTCACGACGCCGTACACGACTTTTCCCGCTTCCTGCTCCCCGCTCCCTGCTCCCTCGACGCGCACGATCGCCCCGATCCCGATGGTCGTCTCGTTCGCGGTCCAGAAGTGGAATTGGTGCGGCGTCGCGGGCTTCTGCTCGGTAGCGACGACGCGACCGACGGGTGGGGGCTGGGGCGAGGCCTTGTCGATCACGTCCCGGTTCTCGGGAGCCGGGAGCCGGGAGCGGGGAGCAGGTCGCGCGGGGCACGCGCTCTCAAGTAGGTCTCCACGTCATGGATAGGATAAAGTAACCGATCCCACCGGCGGTCGGGCGTCGCAAGCGGCGCGCGTTCGGCGGTGAGCCAAGCCGAGATCCCGGATGCTCGGGCGACGGTCTCCGGATGCGCGCGCGCCTCCACGCGCAGCAGCCCGTACAGCAGGTCGTTCCCCTCCCAGGGCCACAGGCGGAGATACCAGGAGTAGATGTCGCGGCGCGCGCCGCGGCTCTTGGGCCGGAACACGCTGGTGCGGCGGACGGCGGGCAGCGTCAGCGCGCGCTCGAGCTCCGGGCCCGCGAAGTACTCGGCACCGTGACTCTTGACGACGCCCAACACCCGCGGGTGCGCGGACAGCGCGGAGGAATCGGAGAGCACCCCGTCCACGACGAGCCATTCGTCGGAGCCGAGACCTGAGAGCCGCCGCTCCGCCAGGCGCCGCTCGAGGGCGGCGCGGGCTTTCTGCACTTCGATCCGCGCGGCCGGCAGGGCGCGAGCAGGCTGGCCGGCGTCATCCGCGGAGATCTCGACGACGCGGACCCCCGCTCGCTCGAGCGCCTCGCGCACCGCGTCGGGCAAGCGGTCGAGCCGGGTGATGGCGAGCTCATCCGCGTCCTCGGCGATCGTGCGGGGGCGGCGATCGGTTCCCCGGAGGCGGATCGCGGCGGCGACGTACGCCCGCACGATCGGCGTGACCCCGGCGTACCCAACCACCCGCCACTGCTCGATGCCGTCGAGAAAGCCGACGGCGGCGGGCGCGAGCGCGCGCACCCCGTCCAGTGAGTGCACCCGGAGCTCCGGGTCCTCCACCGGGTCGGCGCCGGTGAACTCCTCGAGATCGGTGCGGCCGACACTCGCTTCGGGGACGTAAGAGGCCGGCACCACCCCCGCCGCGAGGATCGCATCGACCCAGGAGTGCGACACCGTCAGCGTGTCCGGAGCGCCCAGCCGAGGTAGGTAACGCTCAGATCGTCGGTGAGCACTCGCCGCCCAGTTCCGTCGCCCGCCCGCTCGACGCCTTTCATCTCCTGAACCACCATGTCATGGCGGGCGAGCGCCTCGATCAGCTCCGCCGGGGTGACGAAGCGTGCGAAGTCGTGGAACCCCTCAGGCATGGTGTGTTGCACGTACTCTTCGTCCCACACGACCTGCAGAAATCCGGCGATCGTGCGGCTATGGGTGAGAAAACCGAGGCCGCCGCCGGGCGCGAGCACGCGGGCAATGCCGGCGATGGTGCGCTCGAGGTCGTCCACGTGCTCCAGCACGTCGACGGCGAACACGAGGTCGAAGGTCCCTTCGAGGCCGGCGCCGCCCAAGTCCTCGGCCGTGCCGCGGCGGTAGTCGATTGCACAACCCGAGCGCCGGGCGTGCTCCCGCGCCGCCGCGAGCGACTTCTCCGACGGGTCGACGCCGGTCACCGCCGCCCCCTCGGTAGCGAGCGTCTCGGCGAGGATGCCGCCGCCACACCCGACATCGAGGACGCGCTTCCCCCCGAACCCGCCGAACACACGCCGGAAGTATTCGACCCGCAACGCGTTCAGCTCGTGCAGCCCGGCGAAGGGGCCGGCGTCGCTCCACCACACGCCCGGGACCCGTTCCACCAAGCGCTCGTATTTCTCGGGCTCGGGCAGGCCACCGAGGCGGGGGAGCTGGTCGGACATGAGAGACAAATCTAGGGCACCGAGGAGGTTGGTGGAGGATGGTGGAGGTTTGGTGGAGGATGGTGGAGGTGGCTACCGAGCTTGGCACTGGTGGTCGTTCAGGGCCGACCAATCCTCGTCGGGCAGCAGGCCGACCTCCCGGGAGAACCGCCATGCATACCCTACCTCGGTGAGTGACGATAGGGCGATGTCGAGAAAACGAGGAAACTCCTTCCTGCTTCGCCGGGAGGATCCTTCTACGATGTTGACCGCGGAGGAGAACGCGGCACGGCGGATCTGCGAGGTGAGACCATACAGCTCTTCAGTTGGGAAGGATTTGGTAACCCGGTAGACACCAAGGGCAAGTTCGTGGCACTCACGCCAAGCGTGAAGCTTCTCGTATGGGGCCATCTGCGCGGAACCTACGGGGAGCCCGTGAGAAAGCCGTAACCACTTCCGTGCTCAACGGGTCTTTCCACCGCGCTCCACCTCCACCAACCTCCACCAACCTCCGCCGTCAGGCGGTCGCCTCGACGTTCGGGAACGGGGGCACGTCGAGGAACCAGAGCCCCGCGAGCCGCGAGTTCTTGTCCACCTCGACGAGCAGCAGGTCGGCGACGCGCACGACGCTGGCGACCCGCTGGCGCCCCACGCGGATGTGGAGCACCGACTCGGTTAGGTTCTTCTCCACGGTGAGCGCGGTGTCCACCTCGACCGCCGCCACCCGGGGCTGCGACTTGCGGCCCGGGAACACGACGCGTCCGTCCTTGGCCGGCTCCGGGATCGGGAGGTCGTCGCGGGTGCGGATGTCGTCCGGCCACGTGACGACGTCCACGCCGTGGATGCAACCGCCAGCGACGTCGATGACGACGAACGAGCCGTCGCCGCCCTCCAGATCGACGGTCCCATTGAGCCCCGTCGCCTTCCCGGTGCCTTTGCAGGCGACGGAGAGGATGTCGGTCTCCGGGTCCCAGCGATAGGTGATCTTGGGCAGCTTGCCCGTGAGTGGCTCGATCCGTGCTTCGAATTGCATCGGGAACCCGCCTTCCAGCCTCCGCGGAGGGCGGGTAATATAGGCCGCACTTTCGGGAGGAGCTAGGACGATGCAGCGGCGGGACTTCGTCACCGTGGCCGGAGGAATGTTGATGCTGGGGCGGACCGGCGGACTGGTGGACCGGCGGTCAGCGAATGCAACGGAGCGACCGACCGCCCGTCCACCCGACCGCCCGTCCGCCGTCCAGGAGCCCTCCCTCTCACCGGCGGTCTTCTCCCGCCGCCTGGAGCGGGCCCGGCTCGAGCTCAAGGCCCGCGGGCTCGACCTCCTCATCGCGACGCCCGGCACCAACTACGAGTACCTCACCGGCTACAACCCGGGGCGGAGCGAGCGGCTGATCGCCCTGCTCCTGCCGGTCGCAGGCGCGCCGGCGATCGTCTGCCCCTCGTTCGAGGTCGAGCGCATCAGGCGCCACAGCGTCATCACCGAGCTGCACGGTTGGGAGGAGCAGGAGGATCCTCACGTCCTGGTGCGCGACACCGTGCGAGGGCTCAGGCGCGGATCGGGGAGCGGCACGATCGCGCTCGAGTCGTCCACCGCGTACCAGACGTTCCTGCGGCTCGGGCGTGCGCTTCCGGGCTGGAAGTTCGTGGACGCCGCGCCGGTGACGGAGCGCCTGCGCGTCATCAAGGCGCCCGAAGAGGTGGCCCTCCTGCGCCGCGCGATCGCGATCACGCAGGACGCCATGGCCGCGACCTTCGCCCAGCTGGCGGTCGGCACCACCGAAGTCCAGGTCGCGCAGGCCTTGTCGCGGGAAATGGAGCAGCGCGGCGCTCCGGGAGGCGGGCTCGTGCAGTTCGGCCCGTCCAGCGCGCTGCCGCACGGCGGCCCCGCCGGCCCCAAGCTCGAGCGCGAGACCGCGGTACTGATCGATTGCGGCTGCCGGGTGGGCGGCTACACCTCCGACATCACGCGCACCATCTGGTTCGGCGATCACCCGTCGGACGAGTTCCGCGAGGTGTTCAACGTGGTGCACGACGCCCAGACCGCCGCGATGGAGCTGGGGCGCCCGGGCACGCCGTGCGAGGCGATGGACCGCGCCGCGCGCCAGGTCATCACCGCTGCGGGCTACGGCCGGTTCTTCACGCACCGCCTGGGCCACGGGCTCGGGATGGATGGCCACGAGCCCGAGTATCTCGTCGAAGGCAACACGACGCGTCTCGAGCCCCGCATGGTGTTCACGATCGAGCCCGGGATTTATCAGCTCGGGAAGTTCGGGGTCAGAATAGAGGATGACTGCGTGATGACGGAGAACGGGGTGGAGGTCCTCAGCCAGCGAGCGTCCAAACTCTGACGCGACGCGGGATGGGGGATGCGGGATGCGTGGCGCGCCGACCCATCTCGCATCTCGCATCCCGCATCCCGCTCAGTCTGCGAGTTTCGTCGCGAATCCGATGATCCGATCGAGCGCCTTCTGGATACTGTCCAACGACGCCGCGTATGATAACCGCACGTAGCGATCGTCCCCGAACGCGGCGCCCGGCACGAGCGCGACACCGGTGGTGGTCACGAGCCGGGTGCAGAACTCCGTCCCACTGATTCCTCCGAACGAGTCTACTCGGAAGAAGAAGTAGAACGCGCCGAGCGGCTCCACAAACTCGACGCCGGGGAGCTCCTGTCGGAAGCGCGCGACCACTGCATCCCGGCGCTTGCGGAATTCGGCCACCATCCGGGCCACGTCCCGTTCCACCTGGTCGTCTCCCAACGCCACGGCGGCGGCGAACTGCGCGGGATGATTCGCCCCAGTGGTGGTGTGCGACTGCAGCGCCGCCATCGCCTTCGCCACCGGGCCGGGGGCGAGTGCGAGGCCGATCCGCCATCCGGTCATCGCATAGGCTTTGCTCACCCCGTAAATCACCACGACGCGCTCGAGCAGGTCGTCGGGCAGATCGAGGAACGAGGGCGATGGGCCCGTCCCGTAGTGGATGCGGCGGTAGATCTCATCGGCGACGATCCACACCTTGCGATCGCGCGCCCAGTGCGCGATCGCCTTGATCTCGGCCTGCGTATACACCGCCCCCGTGGGATTGCACGGTGAACAGAGGATCAGACCCCGCGCTCCGGGGACCACGCGGTCGAGATCCCGCACGGCCACCTTGAGGCTCCACTCGGGCTCCCCGGGGACGAGCACGGGCCGGGCGCGGGACAGGTACACGATCTGCGGATACGACACCCACGCCGGCGCCGGAATCGCCACCACATCACCCGGGCCGAACAAGGTGAAACACACGTTGAACAGCGACTGCTTCGAGCCGTTCGACACCACGATGTTGTCGGCGTTCACGGGGCGGCCGCCGGAGAGCAGCGACAGGTGCTTCGCGGCGGCGGCGCGCAGCTCGAGGATCCCTTCGTTCGCCGGATAGTGGGTCTTGCCCTCGCGAATGGCGCGAACGCCAGCGTCGGACGGGAGGGCCGGCGTCGGGAAATCGGGCTCCCCGGCCCCCAGGTCGATCACGTCCTCGCCCGCCGCCTTGCGCCGCTTCGCCTCCTGCGAGATGGCGATCGTCGCAGAGGTCTCGAGGTGGTGCAG
>Ga0209056_10001735_pt1 | contig 23888 bp, 23 predicted proteins | sample GraSoiAngelo_114_FD_185876 | JGI IMG/M metagenome (GOLD analysis project Ga0209056, IMG submission 185876) | Grasslands soil microbial communities from the Angelo Coastal Reserve, California, USA - 14_0903_13_40cm (SPAdes) (version 2) | ecosystem: Environmental > Terrestrial > Soil > Grasslands... | reverse complement strand
CCTCCAGATCGCGCACGATCTGGTAGACAGCGCGTTCGGTCAGGTCGGTGCCGCGGGCGATCTCGCGGAGGGTTGCTCGGGGGTTCTGAACAAGGTGCGTCAGGACGAGTCCGTAGTTGCTGAGGAAATTCCATCTTTTAGCCATGAGTCACCCCCGGATACATCGTCTCAATCAATTGAAGCTCGTTATCGTAACGCATAGGGTTGACAGGCCAAGCGCGCTGCCGCTATAGTGGCTTCTGATTTATTGCAGAATTGGAATTCCATAATGGTAAAGCAAACCACCGATATTATAACGCTAATGCGCGAAGTCCAAAACTACTTTGCCCGATATCGATACCGAATTCAGGTGTCATTATGCTCATGACACGCACGCTTGTCCAGTAGGGCAAGCCTTTTCCCCGCAGGATTTTGAGGCAACAAGCGCACTCCAACCGATGACAACTTTGCGGCTCTTCAGCCCTCCAGTCAGCGACAGCCCCGTGCATGATCGCCGCACCAACAAATTCGCCGATAAGTACCGTCAGTTCTTCCCCCGTGTCTTCGCCTACGTCTACGGTCACACGCACAACGTGCACCTCGCCGAAGACCTGGTCGCAGACGTCTTCGAGCGCGCCTTCCTGAAGTCCGACACGCTGCGCAACGACGAGGCCTTCTCCACTTGGCTGTTCACGATCGCGCGCAACGTCATCATCAGCCACGCGCGCAAGCGACATCGGGAGACGGTGGTGGACCCGGACGTTCTCCGCGAAATCGCTCCCAGCGGGACTTCTGTCGAGGGAGACATCCTCCTGAGGGAGGAAATGCGGACGGTAAGCAGGTTGCTGCGGGACTTTCCGCAGCGCGAGCAGGACATCATTTCGCTCAAGTTCGACGCCGAGCTTACGAATGGGCAGATCGCTCAAATAATGAGCTTGAGCGAGCCAAACGTGCGCGTCATCCTGTTCCGAACGCTCCGGAAGCTGCGCGAGCAGATGGTCGCCGAGCGGCTGGCGTAGTCCGGTCCTCTCAGCCCGCGGGCGCCGTCGTTTCTGCCAAACAAATTCCTCGACTTACGAGCTGTCGTCCGCGATTGGCAGGCCGACGATATTATATCCGGCGTCTACGTAATGAACTTCGCCGGTGACACCGGCAGAGAGGTCAGAGCCGAGGTAGGCGGCAGCGTTGCCCACTTCTTCGATGCCGATGTTGCGGCGGAGCGGCGCGATCTCGCGGAAGCGAGAATGGAGGCCCTTAAAGCCGGAAACCCCGGCCGCGGACAGCGTACGGATGGGGCCGGCTGAGATGGCGTTCACGCGGATATGCTTCTCGCTCGCACCCAAGTCGAGCGCCAGGTAGCGCACGCTGGCCTCGAGAGCGGCTTTGGCGACGCCCATCACGTTGTAGTTGGGAAACGCTCGCACTGAGCCCAGGTAGGTAAGCGTGAGGATGGAGCTGTTATCGCGCATAATCGGGAGCGCCGCGTGGGCAACAGCGATGAGGGAGTAGACGCTGATATCCATCGCCAGGTGGAACCCCTCACGCGAGGTTTCATGGAACCCTCCACTCAGCTCGTCGCGATTGGCGAAGGCAATGGAGTGCACGAGGATGTCGATCCCGCCGAAGGCCTGACGGGCCTTCTCCATTAACACCCTGATTTCCTCGTCGCTGGACACGTCACATGGCTCGACGAAGTCCACCCCAATAGAGGCGGCGAGCGGCTTGACGCGGCGCTCGAGCACCTCGCCAGCGTAGCTGAGGCCGATCGTCGCGCCCTCGCGGTGGAGGGCTTGCGTGATGCCCCAAGCTATCGAGTGATCATTGGCGACGCCGAAGATGAGGGCGGTCTTGCCGTCAAGCAAGCCCATTATCCGGCACCAGCCTTGTCAGTTACTCGAACTCCGATCACGCCCTGATCCCGTAGGCTGCCTATTTCTTCCCACGACAGCCCCGCTTGTAACAGCACCTCCTCCGTGTGCTGACCGAACTCAGGCGCTGGTGTTCGAATCGTCCCGGGCGTGGCGCTGAGGTTTACGGCCGGGGCGACGATAGGAAGCGGGCCGTGGACCGGGTGGTCAAGCGTCGTAAACATTCCGTTCTCGATGATTTGCGCGTCGTTCTCGAGGTCGCGGTATTCGCTAACTACTTCGAAGAGGAAGTCGTACCTTCGGAAGAGGTCACGCCAGAAGGCGGATGGTTTCGTAGCGAAGATGCCATCGAGGCGGGTGATGAGCTGCATGAGGTCGGTGGCATTGGTGCGCATCCACTCGAGGCCGAGGCGTTCAGGCTCGAGCCACTCGCCCGTCGCTTCGTGAATAGCTTCGCGGAAGGGCGGCCAGTAGCGGCCGAACTGTGGCATTCCGATCATCAGCCACTTGCCGTCGCCCGCCTTGTATTGGTTCCAGAGCGGACTCGTTAGCCCGCGAGGGATGCGAGGGACCGGGGAGCCGCCGTAGTTGCCGGACATCAGGTAGCTCGTAATGTTGAACGCTTGCGCCGCGATCTGGCCCTGAAGAAGCGAGCCATCGACCATTTGACCTTCGCCGGTGCGCTCACGGTGGAAGAGGGCGAGGACGATCCCGTATGCGAGGAGGAAGGCGCTGGTCTGATCGGCCATGCCGCCGAAGGTCCGGGTCGGTGGATCGTCGGGCTCGCCCGTGACGCTCATGAGGCCGCCGCGGGCCTGCGCTAGCGGGTCGAGCGCCGGACGCTGGGCGTCAGGTCCCTTCAAGCCGAAACCGGATGCCTGGCAGTAGATGAGGCGTGGGTTCAGATTGGAGAGGGTCATATAGTCAATGCCAAGGCGATCGCAGACGCCGGGGCGGAAGTTTTGGACGACGACGTCGGCAGTCTCAACCAGGCGGTAGAAGACCCTCTGGCCCGCTTCGGCCTTCAGGTCAAGCACAATGCCGCGCTTGTTCCGGTTGTGCGTCTCGAAGTAAGCGTTCGGGCCATTGTCGCCGACATCGTAGCGGACGAGCGAGCGGCCGGGGTCAGGCGATTCGGAGCCCTCGACCTTGATGACGTCAGCGCCCCAGTCGGCAAGCATAGCCGTGGCCATCGGGCCCTGCTGCCAGATCGTGAGATCGAGGACACGGATGCCTTCGAGGGCCTTCATTTCGGATTGCAAGATAGCACAGGCGCTCCGGCGAAGCCTATCGGGCGGCCCTCAGCTTCTCGACTACCAGCGGCAGCGTTTCACCGGCAGGCCCGCGCAGGACTACATCACAGAGGCCGGTCAGCGGCGTCTCGTTCGGGTTGACTTCAATGAGGGAGCCGCCGGCCGACTTAACGTCGACGGGAAACTGTGCGGCCGGGTAGACAACGGCGCTGGTGCCGACAAGAAGCATGCAATCGCACATTTGGCTCTGGTTAATGCAATCGTCGAGGGCATCTCGGGGGATGGGTTCGCCAAACATCACCGTATCGCCTTTGACGATGCCGGCGGTGCAGTCGGGGCACTTGGGCGGAAGTTCATCGAGCAGAAAGCCTTCGACCGGCCAACGCTGGTTGCAGAGCACACAGCGAAGCTTGGTGCGGTTGCCATGGATCTCGGTGATAGCCTGACTGCCGGCGAGCTGGTGCAGGTTATCGATATTCTGAGTGATGATGTGCTTGAGGCGGCCCATCTCCTCCATGTCGCGCAGGGCGAGGTGACCGGGGTTGGGCACCGCCGTTTCGAGAGCCTGAACGAGCTCGCCGAGGCGGTTGGCGCGGTCCCGGCGCATCTCCCACCAGCGTTTCGGGTCCTCGACGAATCGCTCGTAATCGCGGAGATCGGGCTCGCCGTGCTTGGTCCAGAGACCCTCCGGCCCGCGGAAAGTAGGGACGCCGCTTTCGGCCGACAGCCCGGCGCCGACCAGTGCCACCACATGCCGTGAGGCGGCGATCAGGCGCGCCGCCTCTTCGATGGCCTGTTCGAGAGCTTCCCCCCGCTCGCCAGGAGGCTCTCGAAGGGTCATTCCGCCACCACGCTGACAAGCACCGTCCGCTCGCGCGGGCCGTCGAATTCTGCGAGGAATATCCCCTGCCAGCGGCCGAGAGCGAGGCGTCCGTTTTCGACCGGGATCGCCGCCGATTGCCCGACAAGGCTTGCTTTAATGTGCGCGTGCGCGTTGCCCTCAGCATGGCGGTAGTCCGCGTTGGCCGGAACGAGCTCGTCGAGCCGCGAGATCAGATCGACGCAGACATCCGGGTCGGCGTTCTCATTGATGATGATCCCCGCCGTCGTGTGAGGCGAGTAGATGTGGCAGACGCCATCGTAGACGTGCATTTCGCGCACCGCAGTGGCCACGCGCTCCGTGATATCGAGCAGTTCCTGATAATCGCCGGTGCGGACGTTGATGCGCCTGGGCAGGGCGGTCCTCCTTTGCGGAGAGATTATAACGTGCTCGGTACGTGGACAGAACGCGCGATCATTCTCTGGATTACGCGCGGACTTCACGCGCAACCATTCAGGTCATTGACGAACTCTAATCCTTCTCCAAGCTGCTCTTAATTTTTGACTCCTACCCTTACTTCAAGGAAGCACAAGAGGAGGAGGTAAATCGATGAGCAAATTCAGAAACCCTGAGACGCCCCGTCGCCGGGCGCGCTTCAGGCTCGCGGCATGCCGGCGCTGCGGCGGAGACGCCTTCCTGGACCTCACTGACGGCGGAGAATGGCGCTGCCTTCAGTGCGCCCGGACAGTCTCCGACGATCAGAGCGCCTATGGAGCCGCAGCCACGTCTCGCGCTCTCTATTTCAAGGAGGTGGCCGGGCGACCGGCCGCATAAGGAGGACTGACCAATGTTTGTACGGAGTGTTGCCGCGGTCGCTGTTACAGCTGCGGTTATCGGTAGCGTTGCGGGGGTTGCCGGCACGAAGCTACTCGACGGCGGATCCAGCGGCGGCACAACTACGTCCGCCACTACAACGACCGCAAATTCTAGCTCTGACTCGACCCAGTCGCAGCAGGCGGCCCTTTCCAGCGAGTGCCTCAGCGCAGCCGACATCTATCAGAATGTGAGCCCATCTGTTGTTGAGATTACGAGCACTCTCCAGTCCGGCGGTCCATTCGGACAACAGGCGCAGGGCACCGGCTCCGGGATCGTTATTGATACAGACGGCCGGATCCTTACGAACAATCACGTGATTGACGGTGCGCAAAGCATACAAGTGCGCTTCGCGGATGGGTCGACCTCCTCCGCGAAAGTCCTCGGCAGCGACCCTGCCAATGATCTTGCAGTCATACAAGTAACCGATTCTGGGCTTCAGTTACATCCCGCACAGCTGGGTGATTCGGAGGCGCTGCGGGTTGGCGACGCGGTCCTGGCAATCGGTAACCCATTCAACTTGGAGAGCACGCTGACCCAGGGTATCGTAAGTGCGACGGGCCGGACCTACAGCACCGGCGCGAACACGCGGCCGATAAGGAACATGATTCAGACCGACGCGGCGGTAAACCCCGGCAACTCGGGAGGGCCACTCCTGAACTGCCACGGCGAAGTAATCGGCATCAACACGCTGCTGGAAAACCCGACCGGCGATAACGTGAACGTCGGCGTGGCCTTTGCGGTGGCGATCAACACTGCCAAGCAATCGATATCGCAGATGGAGTCCGGTCAGGCGGTGAGTCACCCGTGGCTGGGGATTGCCGGAGTGGACATCACGCCCGCCGTCGCGAAGGAAGCCAGCATCGACGCGCAAAAGGGCGTCTATGTCACTCTCGTGTCGGCTGGTGGACCCGCCTCGAAAGCCGGCCTTAAGGGCGCCTTCACTTCTCAGAACCAGGCAACCTCAAGCTCAACGGTCCGGTCGGGTGGGGATGTGATCACTGCGGTTGATGGCAAGGAAGTTTCCACGCTCGAACAGCTCGCCGGGTACCTGGACGAAAACAAGAAACCCGGAGACAGCGTTGAGTTGACCTTAGTCCGCGGCGGGACAGAAATGTCGGTGCAGGTGCAGCTAGCGGAATGGCCGTCGTAGCCGAGTACGATGACCGAGTCCGGGTGGGGAGGGCTGAACCCCTCCCCACGCGGCTGGGGAAGTCAGGCTACAACCCGAAGCGGCTCCCGCCCAACGAGCGGCCCAGCGTCAACGAAGCGTCACCAGAGATGATCCTCCACGGCCCCCCTAAACATCGAACTCCAATCATTCTTTAATATTGAACGTGGAAACTAAGATTACGGGGCAAGCTGTCATGAACATTCTGCTCGTTGAGGACGACCGAAAGCTGTCTAGGGCATTGTCAACAATGCTCGAGGAGGACGGCCACGTAGTAGAGGCCGCTTACGACGGACGACGCGGGCTCGAATTGGGACTCGAGAACCCTTACGATGTGATAATTCTTGACGTGATGCTGCCCCAGCTCGACGGCATCTCAGTTTGCCGCACGCTGCGCGGCAAGCACATCGATATACCCGTGCTCATGCTCACAGCTCGTACTACTGTGGGCGATCGCGTGCAGGGCTTGGACGCCGGAGCTGACGACTACTTGCCGAAGCCATTCGCCTTCCGCGAACTTATGGCGCGCTTGCGGGCTCTGGCCAGGCGGCAGATCGAGGTCCGCGAAGTGGACCGCCTGGAGGCCTACGGTCTCGAGCTCGATCTCCGGCGGCGCCGCGTTCAGTACGACGGGCGCACCATCGAAGTGAGCCCGACGGAGTTCGCCCTTCTCGAGTACCTGATGCGTCATGAGGGAAGGGTGCTCACGCAGGCGCAGATCCTGGATCACGTCTGGGGCTACGACTCCTGGCCGGAATCCAATCTCGTGGCCGTCTACGTTACGTACCTCCGGCGCAAATTCAAGCAGTTGAAGGTGCCTGTCGAAATCAAAAGCATTCGCGGCGTCGGCTACCTTTTAGGCGAGTAGATGTTCTCGGCGGCCCGCTGGCGGCTGACGCTTGTTTTCACGGGCGTCCTGGTCGTTGTGCTTATCGCCTGTGGAGTAGTCGTCTACCTGACCACCCGATCGGTCATGTACGATCGCGTCGACCACGACCTTGAAGACCGGGCGCGGAGCGACCTCGCTTTATTCCAGGGTGGCCCGCACGGAGAGCCCGATCGAGGACCACCGGGATCTGGTTCGGAATTCGACCCCGGCGGCTACTTCTACGCGATCTCGGACACCGATGGCCAGATCCTGAAGGGGTCCGCCTATCTTGACACTCAAGCGCTGGCTTCGAGCACAACGCTGGTAAAGGCGATGGACAACGGGGATACATTCGCCGACACCAAGTCATCCAAGGGCGAGCCTCAACGCATCTATGCCTTTGCGGTCACCGTAAACGGCACGCCGGGGGTCGTTCAGATCGGGCGGAGCACCGAGCCGGAGGAAGCCGCTCTGTCGCAGCTCAGGATCGTTCTTCTGGCGGTGCTGGCGGTGAGCATTGTCCCTGCGGTCGGCGGCGGATATCTCTTGTCTGGACGCGCATTGCGCCCGATAAAAACGGCGATGGACTCCCAACGGACGTTCATCGCCGACGCCTCGCACGAGCTGAGGACTCCTGTAGCAGTTGTACGCACGAATGCGGAGCTCCTCAAGCGGCATCTCGGCCCGGACACGGGGCACACGGCCGCGAGCGATCAAGTTGCGCTCGATGACATCTTGAGCGAGTCAGACCGGCTGGGACGTATGGTCGACCAGATGCTGACGCTGGCCGAGGCGGACGCCGGCCAGAGGACGGTTCTGAGCTCCGAAATCTCGCTCAACGAATTGATAGACGAAGTTGCGCGATCGATGAGATCAATTGCGGAGACGAGGCAAATGTTGCTTGAGACTCGGCTGACTGACGACGTCTCAGTCAACGGCGACCCGGGCCGGCTGCGAGAACTCGTCTCGGTGCTTCTCGATAACGCTGTCAAATACGCCGATGCGGGCGGCCGCGTCGAAGTCGCCCTGCGAAAAGAACACAGGAAGGCGATAATTGAGGTCTCCAACAACGGCCCGGGCATCCCCCGGGACGCCCTGCCTCACGTCTTCGACCGCTTCTATCGCGTCGATGAGGCGCGCTCGAGAGAGTCAGGCGGGACGGGACTAGGTCTTGCCATCGCGCGGCACATCGTGGGCGCCCATGGCGGGACGATCAATATCGAAAGCAGCGCGGGCGGAGGTACGAAAGTTACAGTGCAGTTGCCCGCGTAAGCAAGCCCGGCCTCCCGCTAGGTGGCCTTGTCGACCACTGGGAGCTCATCTGCCAAGCCCGTTACCGCCTCAACGTACTCGTTTACCATCTGGTAGATCACGTCGCGTGCGGAGCTGACAGCGTTCATACGCCCGACGATCTGGCCGACGGGCATGCCGACGAGTTCCCGGGCGCGCGACCCCTCGACGTGGGCGTAGCGGTTCATTCGCGTCATCGCTTCCGCAGTCAGCATGAACTGGAGCGGCATCGGAAGTGCTCCCGGCGAGTCCTCTGCATCCCACGCTTCTGTCCAAGCGGTCTTCAGCAGGCGAGCAGGCTTACCCGTCCATGACCGAGAACGCACCGTGTCCCGCGAACTTGCGGAGAGTAGCTTGTCGACGACGACTGGGTTTGTGTCCGCCTCGCGCACGGTGAGCCAGATCGAGCCTGTCCAGACGCCGTCGGCCCCAAGAGCGAGCGCGGCCGCCATCTGACGCCCGCTTCCGATTCCACCGGCGGCAAGCACCGGCGTCGGTCGCACTGCGTCCACGACTTCGGGAATAAGGACCATGCTTGCGATCTCGCCGGTGTGACCGCCGGCCTCCGTCCCCTGCGCGACGATGACGTCCACGCCGGCCGCCACATCTGCGCGAGCGTGGCGGGCGTTCCCGACGAGCGCAGCAACCTGCACGCCCGAGGCGTGCGCCTGATCGATGACTTCCGAGGGAGGGGTCGCAAGCGCGTTAGCGATGAGCTTGATCGGGTGGGTGAGGGCTATCTCCACCTGGCGCTTCGCCTTGTCGTGCGTCCAGGCGAGCAGCCCTTCCGGCTTGGGCTCGTCTTCCGGCAACGGCGGTACATTGTGCTGTTCGAGTACCTCTTCAACCCAACGCCGGTGCGCCTCCGGGATCATTGCCTCGAGTTTGTCCACGTCAGAGCCGGCGAGCGAGGCGGGCATCACGACATCGACGCCGTACGGCGTCCCATCAACGTGTTCGTCGATCCACGTGAGTTCGATCTCCAGTTGCTCGGGAGAAAAGGCGAGGGCGCCGAGGACTCCCATGCCGCCCGCGCGGCTAACGGCTGCGACGACATCTCGGCAGTGGGAGAAGGCGAAGATCGGAAACTCGATACCGAAGGTCTCGCAGATTCGCGTTCTCATGTTCGGCCTTTCGTTTGGGCGCTCGCCTCGGCGCTAAAGCGAACGGGCATCTGCTTGATACCGGCAATGAAGTTCGAACGCAGTCTGCGAATTGGGCCCGCCAGCTCGATATCCGGGAGACGGCGGAGTAGCTCCTCGAACATCACGCGTATCTCGAGCCGGGCGAGGCTGGCGCCGAGGCAAAAGTGCGAGCCGCCGGGTCCGAAGGTGACATGCGGGTTTGGATCGCGCGAGACATCGAATACGTCAGCGTTCGGAAAGACGTCCTCGTCGCGGTTTGCGGAGCCGTAGTACATCACTACCTTTTCGCCCTCGCCTATCTTTTGGGCCCTGATCTCCGTGTCTCGCGTGACGGTGCGGCGGAAGTAGATGACGGGGGTCACCCAGCGCAGCATCTCTTCGACCGCTGTCGATACTAGTGACGGATCTGCGAGAACGCGATCGCGCTGGTCGGGATGTTCGAGGAGGGCCAGCATGCCACCCGATGTCAGATTTCGAGTCGTCTCGTTCCCGGCGACGGACAAGAGCACGAAGAAGGCGTTGAACTCGGCTTCGGTAAGTGCCTCGCCGTCAACCTCGGCGCTCATGAGCGTGCTGATTACATCATCGCGGGGGTGTTGCTTGCGATCGACGGCGAGCTGGTTCGCGTACATGAACATCTGGGTGGCGGCGGCCTGCCCGTCCGCCGGCGAAGACTGGTACTCCGGGTCGTCGAAGCCGATCATCCGGTTGCTCCACTCGAAAACCATGTGCCGGTCTTCGACGGGAATGCCCATAAGCTCGAGGATGACCTGCAGCGGCAGTTCGGCTGCGATATCGTTCACGAAGTCGCATTCGCCTCGCTCGGCGACCCGGTCGATGATCTCATTTGCGGTCTTGCGGACATGCGGTTCCATGGCGAGAACGATTTTCGGGGTGAAACCTTTGCTGACCAGCCGGCGGTACTTCGTGTGCTTGGGCGGGTCCATGTTGAGCATGATCATTCGCAGGAATGCCAGGCTATCCTCGGGCGGGTCAGGGATATTGGTGCCCATGAGCTCGGACGAGAACGTCGCTGAGTCGAGAGACACCTTGACGACGTCGTCATATTTCGTGAGCGCCCAGAATCCGGGACCGTAGGGCTCGGGGTGGCGATAGACGGGCGCCTCTTCGCGCAGGATCTTGAAGAGGTGATAAGGCACTCCGTCGACGAAATTGTCTGGATTGTAGAGATCGACATCAGCCAGGCGAGTTGTTCGTCCATCGATTGTAGTCATGTCAATCGCTCCTTTGCGGGCGAGGCATCGATGCTGAAGAGGCGTGCGATCGCCGCCTTGAGGAAGCGCCGCTGGCGCTCGACCGCCTCCGGCCCGAGCGGGTCCTCGCCGACGACAGTCTTCAGCAGTTGGGCGTTGGCGAAGTACCCGAAGATCAGAAGGTAGAGGCCCGCGGCAAGGTGCGGGACCTCTTCCGGTTCCCAGATTCTCTCCAGGCTGGCCATTGCGCGTCGGCCCTGCGAGTACAGCGGACGGAGCATGACGTTCAGCGCCCGCTGGAGCTGGCGTCCGCCATCGAGAGCTGTCCGCTGGATCAGCTGCGCTATGTGCGGATGCTCCGCGAGGTAGTCGACGAGCCGATCAACGTTAGTATCCACTTCTTCGAGCGTGCCGCTTCTGCGCTCCGCCAGTCGCGAGGCGATTTGCGCGAGCCCCCGATTGAGGACTGCCTCGTACAGATCGCGCTTGTTGCGGAAGTGGTGGTAAAGGCTAGCCTGGTTGCGTAGGTCGGTATCCGCCACAATATCTCGCATCGATACGCCGGCATAGCCGCGTTCCGCGAACAGGCGCTCGCCCGCGTCCAGGATTTGGTCGCGGCTAGAGCGCGGCTCGTCGGCGTCAGCGATGGCTGCCTGCGCCTGCACAGTCAATATGACCTCGGGAGCCCGAGATTCCACTCGGAGACGTAGTTGAGGATCATCTCGCGGCTGACCGGGGCGGTCTTCAACAGCCGGGCGCCCACCCACTGAGTGATCAGTCCAGTCTCCTCCGCGAAGCCAAGACCGCCGTGCGTCTCGATCGCGGCGTCCACTGCCTTGATGGCAAGATCGGCGCCGAGAAACTTGGCCATGTTCGCGTAGGTGCCCACTTCGGCTGGGTTGAGGTCATTGTCGAACGCCCAGGCGGCGCGGTAAGTCATCAGCTTGACGGCCTCGAGCCAGATCTTCACCTCGGCGAGGGGGTGCGAGATCGCCTGGTAAGCGCCGATCGGCGTGTTCTTGAAGACGCGCCGCTCTTTCGCATAATCGACTGCTTTTCGCAGCGCGGCTTCCGAGATGCCGGTACAAATAGCAGCGGCGAGGATGCGCTCGGGGTTGAGCGAGTTGAACATCGCGAATGTGCCGTTATCCTCCTGGCCGATGAGCTGGTCGGCAGGCACTTCGACGTTGTCGAAAAAGAGCTGGAACTGAGTGAGCTCATCGCTCAGCCCGATGTCGATTGGCGTCTTTTCGAGCCCCTTCGACTTCGTGTCTACGAGGAAGAGCGACAGACCGTGCGATTTTGGCTTACCTTGCATCTCCAGCTCGTCGAGCGTGGTAGTGCGGGCGACCACAAGCATGTACTCGGCGATGTCGGCGCCGGAGATGAACATTTTCTGGCCGTTCAGAACATAGTTGTCGCCGTCGCGTCTCGCGTGCGTAGTGATGCGAAAGGTGTTCGTCCCCGCGTCTGGCTCGGTAATCGCGAAGCATAGCTTGAGGGAGCCGTCGGCTATGCCGGGCAGGAAGCGCTGTTTGATCTGGTCGGACCCGTTCTTGAGGATGCAGGCGCTGTCCATGGCGGTGACGAGGAGGAGGCCGGGCGAGAAGCCGTTGGCGCAGACTTCCTCGAAACCGATCGTGAGGGCGAGGAGGCCGGCGCCGTTGCCGCCGTACTCCTCGGGCACGAGGCAGCCGAGGAGCCCGACATCTGCGAACCCCTGCCACAGCTCTTCGGGAAAGCGCTTTTCGCGCCGTGCCAGCTCGCGAAACTCAGCACGCCGGGGTTCCAGCCGTTGGAGCATAGTCCGCACGGAGGTGCGTACGAGGTTGTGCTCGTCGCTTAGCGCGAAGTTCGTAACGTTTGCGGTCTGTGTAGTCATAGTCGTTCCCCCTTATCTTCCCTTGAACTCCGGAGTCCGCTTCTCCTTGAAGGCCTTCGGGCCTTCGCGGGCGTCCTCGCTCATGAACACGGCTTGGCCGATCTGCCTCTCGATCTCGAGGGCCTGGGCTTCCGGCAGGCCCTCCGTCTCCTGGACCGAGCGTTTGACGGCCTGAACGGCCAGCGGGCCGTTCGCCGCAATGCGTGCGGCTATCTCTCGGGCCACGGCGAGCGCCTGGCCATCGGCTACGACGCGGCCGATGAGGCCGATACGCAGCGCCTCGGTTGCGGGAAAGTGATCCCCGGTAAGCAGAATCTCCATCGCGTTCGTGTATGGGATCTGCCTGCGCAGGCGGACGGTTGATCCGCCCATCGGAAAGAGTCCCCAACGGACCTCTGATATGCCGAAGGTGGCGCTTTCGCCCGCGACCCGAATGTCTGTCGCCTGAAGGACCTCCGTGCCGCCCGCGATACACGCGCCCTCGATAGCGGCGATGAGAGGCTTCTTCAACTGATAATTCCTGAGCAGCCCTTTGAAGATGACGTTGTAGTCCTGACGGATCCTCTCTTCAAACTCGTTTTCCGGCGGCAGCCCCTTGATGGACCGGCTCACGAGCTGGTCGAGGTCGGCTCCTGCGCAGAAGGCGCCGTCCGCACCGGTGAGAATGGCGACGCGGATATCGGAGTCACTGTCGATTAAGTCCCAGGCGTCCGCCATCCGACAAAGCATCTCGGGGTTGAGCGCGTTCTTGACCTCTGGGCGGTTCATAACGAGCGTGACGACGTATCCGTCACGCTCCACGAGCAGGGTGTCTTTCACCGAGGGTCCCGATTCCGTGGTCACGGCTTCTCGCTGCCTACTACCCACATCGCGAAGTACTGGGAGCCGCCGCCGTAGGCGTGGCCCAAGGCAACTTTTGCGTCATTAATTTGGTGCTCGCCGGCCTGTCCGCGTACCTGCATCGCGGCTTCGGCGAAGCGGAGCATGCCGGAAGCGCCGATCGGGTTGCTGGAGAGGACGCCGCCGGAAGGGTTGATCGGCATCTCGCCCGCGAATGCGGTTACGCCATCGTCGACGAGCTTCCAGCCTTCGTTCTGTGAGGCGAAGCCGAGGTTCTCCAGCCACATCGGTTCGTACCAGCTGAAGGGGACGTAGATTTCGGCGACGTCGATGTCCTTGCGCGGGTTGGTTATCCCGGCCTCACGGTAGACATCGGCCGCGCAGTCGCGTCCCGCTTGCGGGTTCACCTGGTCTCGGCCGTAGGCCATTACGGGCTCGCTGCGCATCGCCGTGCCGAGCACCCACGCGGGCGGCTTCGGCGCGCGCCCGGCGTTCGCCTCGTTCGTGAGCACCATTGCACAGGCGCCGTCCGAGGAAGGACACGCCTCGAGGTAGCGGATCGGGTCCCAGAGCATCGGTGAGGCCGCGACCATCTCGAGGTTGATCCCTTCCATATGAAGGTGTGCGTACGGATTTCTGAGAGCATTTAGCCGGTCCTTGACGGCGACCTCCATACCGACGTGGGCGGGCGCGCCCGAGCGACGGATGTATGCCCGAACGTGCGGAGCGAAATAGCCGCCCGCGCCAGCCACGATGGGCGGCGCAAACGGCAAGCGAGACGACAGCGCCCACATCGTGTCGCTCTCGGACTGCTTTTCGAAGGCGAGGGTGAGTACCCGTTCATGGACTCCAGAATGGATTAGGTGAGTTGCGACGACCGCCGTGGAGCCGCCGACGCTGCCCGCGGTGTGGACGCGTATGATCGGCTTTCCGACGGCGCCGAGCGCGTCTGCCAGGTACAGCTCCGGCATCATCACGCCCTCGAACATGTCGGGAGCTTTGCCGATGACCATGGCTTCGATGTCGCGCCATGTCATTTCCGCGTCCTCCAGAGCCCGCGTCGCCGCCTCCCGAACCAGGCCGGCGATGGAAACGTCCCCGCGTCGGGCGCCGTGCTTCGTCTGACCGATCCCGGTTACTGCGCACCACTCAGCCATCGCGAGCCTCCAGTACGCAGACGAGATTCTGCTGGAGGCATGGCCCGGACGATGCATGGGCGACCGCACGACTTGCCGAGCCATCCATGATGCGCGATGCGGCTTCGCCGATGCGGATCAGGCCGGTGGCCATGATGGGGTTCGCGCAGAGGGGGCCGCCGGACGGATTGAAGGCAGTGCCGTTGTCCAAGCCGATGGCGCGCCGCAAGATGAGCTCTTCGTGGGAGAACTGGGCGTGCAGTTCGGCGACGTCGACTGGGCCTTGGTTGGCTCCGGCGTTTCGGGCGGCGAGCGCGGCGGACGGCGAGCTGGTAAGATCGCGAGCGCCAAGGGAATGGGAATCGATGCGATGGTCGATTCCGGCGATCCAGGCAGGGCGCTCGCTGATCCTTCTCGCGAGATCGCCTGTGGCGAGGACAACGGCGGCGGCGCCGTCAGACACCGGCGGGCAGTCGTGTTCGCGCAGGGGGGAGACGGTATAGGGCGCCGATAGCAGCTGTTCGACGCTCGTCTCGCTTGTGCGCTGAGCAGATGAGTTGCTCATCGCGGACTTATGACTGCGCGCGACGATATTGGCGAGGTCGCTCTCCGAGTAACCGTCAGATTCGAGGAGCGCCCGCGCTTGGAGCGCGGCGATGCTCACCGGGTCGGGCCAGAGAGGCGCGACATAGTAAGGATCGTGTTGGAGAGTGAGGATCTCGTTGGTGTCGCCGATGGACGACTTGCCGAAGGCGTAGACGAGGGCAGAGTCGATGTCGCTGACCTGGAGGCGGACCCACGCCTCGTAGAGCGCCCAGGCGCCGTCCATCTCGACGTGCGATTCGATGATGGGAGGCCAGGCGCCGACGGCGTCGAGCGCGCTCACGAATGAGAACGGGGCGCCCGCCAGATAATCGCAGCTGCCGGAGACGGTGAAACCGATCTCCTTCTTCGGGATCCCTGAGCGCTCGACGGCCTCGTTCATTACGGGGAGAAGCAACTCTACCTCGTTGCGAAGAGGGTCTGGGGCGAAGCTGGTCGACTGGGCGAAGGAGACGACGGCTACGTCTCGCACTACATTCTGTCCTTGTAGGCGTCGTACGGGGCGTCCGGCTCGCCGGTTGGGCGAAAGTGTTTGATGCTCTGGAGCGTCGGGCCGCGTTCCTCGGGGGGTACCCAGACGGCCTCGACGCGCATACCCATGCGGACCTCGTCGACGGGTACTTCTTGAACGAGGTGGAAGAGAGTGATATCGGCGCCGTCGAGGAGGACCGAGGCGCAGACGTAAGGTACCTCGACGGCGGCGCCGGCGAAGGGGATGTTGACGATGCAGAAGGTCGTGACGGTACCCTGGTCTGCGAGCTCCACCTCGTCTCGAGTGGCGATGCCGCAGGTGGGGCATGAGCCGCGCGGAGGCACGTATACCTTCTCGCATTCAGGGCAGCGCTGGCCGAAGATCTTGCGGTTCGCGATCTGGCGAAGGAAGCGGGACTGCGCCTCGCCGGCGGTCATGGTGTAGTCGAGCCGGATAGGCGTCCGGATCTTGCGGACAGGCTCGGTCCGGGGCTCGGTCAAGCTGGATCCTCAGGTTCGAAGCACTCGATGTCCTGGATTTCGCCAACGGTCTCGGCGCGCCAGCGGACTCTGACGCGCATTCCGGTGCGCATCCTAGAAGGGTTGCCGGCGTCGACGGCGTGAAGCATTGCGGTATCCGCGCCGTCCAGCCGAACGAGAGCCCAGGCGAAGGGCTGGTCGAGGGGGTGCTTGGGCCGTGGCTGATAAACCCACGCCCACGTAGTGACTACGCCCGATTGGCCAACCTCGACGAAATCGCCGGTGGGTTCGCTGGTGACGGGGTCGTACTCAACGGCGGGGACGATCACGCGGCCGTCGGAGCCGCGGACGCCCTCGATGCGTCGCTCTCGAAGGGCGGTCAGGAAGCGGCCGATGATGGGCCCGACGCTGCGGGTATAGGGGTATTCGAGGACGTGGGTGGCGGAGAGGACTTCCGGGCTGGCTTCTGGCATCGAGGGTTTGTTTGGCAGAAATGGCGGGTAGTTTGCCTTGCTGGTCAGGACAGGTATAATCCAACAAACGTTTGTTTGTCAAGCATTTGAAGCGTTTGACCCGCGGAATGAATCGCTGGTAATGTTGCCATCGCTCGCCGCCCAATAGATGGCGAGCGTCGAGGAGGAGCTGATGCCCGAGCCCGTCATCATCGAAGCCGTAAGGACGCCCATCGGAAAGAGGAACGGCCGCCTGGCGGGGCTCCATCCGGCCGAGATATTGGCAGCCGTCCAGACGGAAGTGATCAAGCGCGCGGGGATCGAGCCGGCCGAGGTGGAGCAGATCGTCGGCGGGTGCGTCACGCAGGCGGGCGAGCAGGCGGCGAACGTGACGCGGAATGCTTGGCTCTCGACCGGCCTTCCCTATACGGTGGCGGCCACGACGATTGACTCGCAGTGCGGTTCTTCGCAGCAGGCGAACCACATGGTCGCCGGGCTTATCGCCGCGGGCGCCATCGATATCGGGATCGCCTGCGGCGTGGAGGCGATGAGCCGGGTGGGGCTGGGGGCGAATGTCTTCAACGGGCCGGGCCTTCCCTACACGGCGGACTGGCCGTGGGACCAGGCCCCGAGCCAGTTCGAGGCGGCGGAAAGAATCGCACGCAACCGGGGGACCACGCGGGAGGAGGTGGACGCGTTCGGGCTCGTTTCTCAGCAGAAGGCGGCGCGTGCTTGGGCTGAGGGGCGCTTCGAGCGCGAGGTGTCGCCGATCGAGGCGCCTATCCTGGGCGAAAACGGCACGCCGACGGGTGATACCACAGTCGTCACGGCCGACCAGGGCGTGCGCGATACGAATATCGAGGCCCTCTCTCAGCTGAAGTCGGTGGTGCCGGAAGGGATACATACGGCGGGGAACTCCTCGCAGATTTCGGACGGCGCTGCGGCGGTGCTCTGGATGTCGGAAGAGAAGGCGCGATCCATAGGGCTTCGGCCCCGGGCGCGCATCATCGCGCAGGTGCTCGTCGGCTCCGATCCTTACTTCCTCCTGGACGGGCCGATTGCGGCGACGGAGCGGGTGCTGAGCAAAGCCGGCATGACGATGGCAGACATTGATCTGTTCGAGGTGAACGAGGCCTTCGCCTCGGTAGTGTTGTCGTGGGCGAAGGTACACGAGCCGGACATGGACAGGGTGAACGTGAACGGCGGCGCGATTGCTCTCGGCCATCCGGTCGGGGCCACGGGGAGCCGTCTGATTACGACGGCGCTGCACGAGCTGGAGCGCTCCGGCAAGGGGACGGCGCTGGTCTCGATGTGCTGCGGCGGGGCCTTGGCCACGGGGACTGTCCTCGAGCGGCTGTGATGCTCGAGGGGAAGGTCGCGATCGTCACCGGCGCCGGCCGAGGTCTCGGGCGGGCGGAGGCGCTGGAGCTGGGGCGGCTGGGCGCAGCAGTCGTGGTCAATGACCTCGGAGGCGCAGCGGACGGCTCCGGCGCGGACGCGAGCCCGGCGCAGCGGGTCGCGGGGGAGATCGCGGCCGCCGGCGGGAAGGCGATCGCCAATCGCGGCGATGTCGCGGACTGGGGGCAGGCGAAGGGGCTGATCGATCAGGCGGTCGAGACGTTCGGCGGGCTAGACATTCTTGTGAACAACGCGGGATTCCTGCGGGACAAGATGGTGTTCAACATGGACGAGGACGACTGGGACTCGGTCATCCGGGTGCATCTGAAGGGCCACTTCAGCACGTCGCGATGGGCGACGAGCTACTGGCGGGACAGGTCGAAGGAGGAGGGCGGTCCCGTTTACGCGCGGATCATCAATACCGCCTCCGAGGCCTTTCTCGTCGGCTCGCCCGCGCAGCCGAATTACGCTGCGGCGAAGGGTGGGATCACCGCGATGACGCTGTCGATCGCCCAGTCCTGCGCGCGGTACGGCGTTCGCGCCAACGTCATCTGCCCTCGAGCGCGAACGCGGATGACTGAGGTCCTAGGGAGCATGTACGCGAAGCCGGAGGAGGGGTTCGACGTCTTCGCGCCCGAGAACGTCGCGCCTCTTGTGGGCTTCCTCGCGTCCCCAGCCGCCGAGCAGATATCGGGGCAGGTATTCATCGTCTACGGCGGCACCGTCTCTCTTCTCGCCGGGCCGCATCGCGAGAAGGACTTCCAGGCAGAGGGCCGCTGGAGGGCGGAGGGACTGGCGAATACGCTCTGCGGGCACTTCGAGGGCCGACAGCCTTTGGCGGGCTATGTGATGCCTTACCAGTAGGAAGAACACATGACAGAAGCGAAGATCAACGGGATCAATGTTCGATACGAAGACAGCGGCAGTGGCGCGGCCGTCTTTCTGACGCACGGCTACGCAGCGACGGGGCGGATGTGGGAACCGCAGCGAAAGGCGTTGAACGACGCCGGATATCGCCTGATTACGTGGGACATGCGCGGACACGGAGGCACGGACAGTCCGGACGACCCGGCGCAGTACTCGGAGGCGCTGACCGTGGAGGATATGACCGCGATCCTCGACATGCTTGGAGTCGAGCGGGCCGTTGTCGGCGGCCTCTCACTCGGCGGGTATATGTCGCTAGCGTTCTACCTTGCTCATCCTGAACGGGTGCGCGCGCTGGTGCTTTGCGATACAGGCCCGGGATACCGCAACCCGGAGGGCCGGGCGGTCTGGAACCGGCGGGCGGAGAAGCAAGCGCTGAACTTCGAGCAGAACGGGTTGGAGGCGGCGAGCCAAAGCGCAGAGGTGCGCGCCACATTGAAGGACCATCGCTCGGCGATGGGGCTGGCTCACTCGGGACGCGGCATGCTGGCCCAGTTTGACTCGAGGGTGATCGACTCGCTCGCGGAGATTCGGGTGCCAGGATTGATCATCATCGGCGAGAAGGACGAGCCGTTCATGGCGGGGAGCCAGTATATGGGAAACAAGATTCCTCACTCGCGCCTGGAGATCATCCCCGATGCCGGCCACGCCTCGAATATGGACCAGCCGGAAGCGTTCAACCGGGTGCTTCTGGAGTTTCTGGTCTCGTTGCCCGAGTAGGCGACCACCGGTAGCCCCTACGCCTGGACTTCTATTACCCACTTTACGCCTGTCGTCGGCCCGTCCTCGGTAAGAAGAGTGCCTTCGACATCGACGAGGCGGCGGTCGTCCTCTTGCCGGACATTGGCGACCGCGGCATCAACCGTGAGCGTGCGCCCAACGTAGTTCGAGGCACGCATGGCGATCTCGAGGCGGCGGAGGAAGGAGTCGTTGCCGAACCAATCGGTGGAGCAGCGTCCGGCGAAGGCCTGGAGGAACATCGTGTTGAAGAAGATGCCTTCGGCGCCGTTTTCGCGGGCAAACTGCTCGTCGTGGTGAAAGGGGTAGTAGTCGCGCGTGCCGGCGACGGCCTGGATGGCGCGACGGCGGGTTAGGGGCAAGGAGATCATCGCAAGCCGCTCGCCGGCGGCCGCCGATGCCGAGGCGTTGGTGCCGGGATCGCGGCGCTGGGGCGAAGCAAGCCTCGCCCCTACATCTGCGGGCGTGTACATGAACAGCGTGAATCTGTGCGTGCCGGCGATTTCGTTGTGCTGGTTGCGGAATGTGTCGAGGATGGTCACGAAGTGGCCGGTGCCGAGACGGGTGGTCTTCTCTTCGCCGATCGAGACGATCTGGTTAGTAATCGTGACGATGTCGCCGAAGCGGAGGGGGACAAGATACTCCTGCGTCGCGTTAACTGCCAGCGTGGTTGTGCAGCCGGGGAGAACGAGGCGCGAGATCATGCTCTCGTGCCGGCCCTCTTCCGGCCAGACGGGCTGCATTCCCCAGGTAAAGAGCATCGCCGGCGGCGCGAACGGAGCTTCGAGCCATGTTGATCGCGCGTAGTCCTCGTCGAAGTAGATCGGGTTGGGGTCTTCCACCATCTCGCACCAGAAGCGGGCCATCGCCTGGTTGACGGCGTAGGGCGCGGGCCGGGCCGGGCTCTCTTTGCCGACGAGGGCTGTCTGTTCGTCCGTTAGTTGCGGCATCGCGCTTAGGTGTTAGGGATTGAATTTTGGTCGGCGTTGTTGCCTGCGTCCGAGTCTGTATAATCGGCGGTACCGGGTCGCTCTCGCAAGTGTCGCCCGGATGAGGGGGTGAGGGTTTGTCCATTCTCAGGGGGCTTAATGTAATCGAGGTGTCGGGCCAGGGCTCCGCCGCGATGGCGGCTAAGCACATGGCCGACTGGGGGGCAAGCGTCACGCTGCTCGAGCCGCCCGAGGGATCGCCCCTGCGCAACGCTCCGCCGTACTACGAGACGGACGGCAAGCGTCGGAGCGCGACATGGGAGTGGCTCTCGCGAGGCAAAACCGCCGTCCGGCTGACCGATGACGCCGCGTGGGAGGCGTGCGCGCGGGCGGACGTGGTGTTCGTCGAGAGCGAGATGGCGTCTTCGGTGCTTGGGCTCAAGCAGGAGGAGCTGCGCCGGCGTTTCGAGCGGGTGACGACCTGCGTGCTGATTACGCCTTTCGCTACGGACGGGCCGTATGCGGACTACGCGGCCAGTGATCTTGGGATCACGGCGCTGGGCGGCTGGATGAGCGTGCTCGGAGAACCGTCACGTGAGCCGCTGCGCCCCGGGGGCGAGATGATACCGCGCATCAGCGGGCTGTTTGCGCTTGTCGCCGCGCTGACCGGGCTGCGGCATATCCGGCAAGGCGGCGCGCCGCAGTACATCGAGGTGTCGCAGCAGGCGGTGGCGGCCTCGATGTTGATCGCGCCGTGGTTGGTGAAGAGCATGCTCGGCTTCCCATATGAACGGCGCGGCAATCCGTGGCCGATGGGGCCGATGGAGTGCGCCGACGGGTACGTGGGCATCCCGCCGCTAACGCCGACGCACTGGGAGATGATGTGCCAGCTCATGGGGATCGGGGAGATCTTCGAGGACCCGCAGGCGCACGACTACGGATGGCGGACTGCGCATGCAGAGGAACTGAAGGCGCGGGTGCAGCCGTGGCTATCGGAGCGGACACGACGGGAAGTCTTTGAGCAGGCCCAGGCCTTTCGGCTGCCGGCAGCGCCCTTTCAGACGGCGGCCGACCGCGTGCAGTGTCCGCAACTCGAGGCAAGAGGGTTCTGGAAAGAGGCGGAGATCGACGGGCGCACGGTGAAGGTGCCGCGGGTCAGCTATTCGATTCAGGGTTCGGAGCCGATTGAGCGAGAGCGGTTGCGGGAAGGCGGTTCGATGGAGGAGGCCGTGAGGGCGACCGCCGGTAGCCCTTACAGGAATGGGGCGAGGGGTGGTGATGGGGCGCGCCCTTCGTCGAAGCCGTTCGAGGGGATTCGTGTGCTGGACATGACGTGGTTCTGGTCAGGGCCGTACGCGACTGTCATGCTGGCAGCGCTGGGGGCGGACGTCATCAAGATCGAGTCGGCGCAGCGGCCGGACCCCTACCGCTACATCTGGGCGCTGACGGCGCGAGAGAGCTGGTGGGAGTGGAGCCCGCTCTGGGTGGACACGAACTGCGGCAAACGCAGCATGGCGCTCGATTTATCCTCGCCGGAAGGGAAGGAGATATTCGAGCGAATGGTTGCGGGGGCGGACGTCGTCATCAGTAACTACGCCAATCGCGTGATGCCGAACCTCGGGCTAACCAGAGAGCACCTGCTGAGCATTAACCCCAACCTTATCGCGGTCACGATGCCGGGCTACGGCCCGGGCGGACCTTGGGAGGAGTACGTCGGCTACGGGGTGGCGTTCGAGCAGCTGGTGTGCGCGTCGATGACGGGATACGAAGGCGAAGCGCCGCAGATGATGGGCGGCTTCTGCGACCCGATCGTGAGCCTGCACACTATGACGGCGATCTCGCTCGCTCTGCAGCAGCGGGAGGCGACAGGCCGCGGGATGGCGGTAGAAGTGCCGCAGTGCGAGACGCTGGACAGTATCTTCGCACCGGAGCACATCGCGGTGCAGCACGGCGCGCCGGTGCCGACTCGGCACGGCAACAAGCACCCTTGGATGGCGCCCCACAACGCTTATCAGACGGCGGGCAACGATCAGTGGATCACGATTGCCGTCGCTTCCGACGAAGAGTTTTCAGCGCTTGCGAACGGCCTTGGCAGGCCGGAGCTCACCTCCGACGACCGGTTCGCCGGCAGCGAGGCACGCAAGAGAAACGAAGCAGCGCTTGACGCCGCGATTGCGGAAGTGGTGAAGGAGCGCGATGGCCCAGAGCTCGAGCGCGAACTTCAGGCGCGGGGGGTCAAGGCGTGCCGGGTCGTGAAGGCTTATCTGCTTCCGGAAGACGAGGGCCTCCAGCATATGGGCTTCTTTAAGGAGATGACGCGCCCGATCACCGGCACGCACTGGCAGAAGCAGTGGCCTTTCCGCTTCTCTGGGATAGACGCTTCCCACCGGCGGCCCGCTCCAATCATGGGGGAGCATACACACGAGGTGATACAAGAGCTGCTCGGCCTTTCGGACGAAGAACTGGAGCGCCTCGAGGCCAGCGGCGTAATCGGCGGATCGATCAAGGCATTCGCATAGGGGCGGCTGGTGGACTTCACGTATCCGCAGGAGGTAGAGGAGTTCCGGACGGAGTTCGGGAAATATCTGGATTCGGTCGTTTCGGCAGACCTGCTGGATGAGATCTCGACGAACGGCGCCGAGACGGCGGGGCGGCTGACGAAGGCTTTCTGGAGGAGGCTAGGAGCCGACGGCTATTTCGGCCTCGGATGGCCGAAGGAGTACGGCGGTGGGGGTAAGTCCGTCCTGTACCTGCACGCCTTCAACTACGTGATGATGTACCGGCGACTTCCTGTGCCGATCGTAACGCTGAACACCGTGGCGCCCGCTTTGATGCGCGTGGGAAGTGAAGAACAGAAGAGGGAGTATCTGCCGCGCATCCTTCGGGGCGAGATCGAGTTTGCCATCGGGTATAGCGAGCCGGGAGCGGGAACGGACCTCGCCTCGCTGGAGACGCGGGCGGTTCGGGACGGCGACACTTATGTTGTGAACGGCCAGAAGGTCTTCACTTCGGGCGCGCATCATTCTGACTACGTCTGGCTCGCCGTCCGCACAGACCCTGAGGCGCCGAAGCACCGGGGGATTTCGCTTCTCATCGTCCCGCTGGACTCGGAGGGGATCGAGGTGAGGCCGTTCCCAACGATGGGCGGCTACCGGACGAACATCACGTTTTACGACAACGTCCGGGTGCCGATCTCCGCGCTTGTCGGCGAGGAGAACCGGGGGTGGATGTATATCACCACGCAGCTTGACTTTGAGCGCATTGCGATCAGTCCGATCCCCGGCATCGAGCGCGTCTTCGACTCCGTGACGTCGTTCTTACGAGAGAACGGGAACGGTTCTGGCGATTGGATGCCTTCCGCGGTCGCCCGCTGGGCGGCCGACATCAACGCGCTCAAGGTGATGGACCTGAAGATGGCGAGCATGGTGGCGAACGGCGAGGTGCCCTATTACGAAGCTTCCCTTCTAAAGGTGCTCTCGACCGAATTCCAGACCCGCTTTTACAACGAGGCGCTCCAGACGCTGGGTCAGCCGGGCCTGATCAAACGCGGGTCC
>Ga0209056_10001734_pt1 | contig 23892 bp, 20 predicted proteins | sample GraSoiAngelo_114_FD_185876 | JGI IMG/M metagenome (GOLD analysis project Ga0209056, IMG submission 185876) | Grasslands soil microbial communities from the Angelo Coastal Reserve, California, USA - 14_0903_13_40cm (SPAdes) (version 2) | ecosystem: Environmental > Terrestrial > Soil > Grasslands... | reverse complement strand
CCTTCTTTCACGCTGTCGTGCACCTGCGAAATGGCGGCGGCAATGGCCGCATTACCTGCAGTTTCGCGAGTAATATTTAACGCCTGCAAAATCGGAACACCGCTTGTGACCAGTGTCCCGAGGGTGCGCGCGAAACGGGAGATCGCAGTTTTTCGGTTTAAGTTGCCAAAAAGCGGCATGCGCAGTTTGAAGCTATCAATGACGAATCGCCCGCGACGCGTGCGGCCAATGAATTTGTAAAGGGTCACCGCAGCCACGACGACCCCGAGCACAACAAGGCCATGGTCCTTCACTAAGCCACTCGCTCCGATAACAAACTGAGTGACGGGCGGCAGCGGTTTGTCGCCGAGCATCTCGTGGAAAATCGATTCGAACTTCGGCACAATGAAGACGAGGAGAAAACACAGGATGCCTACGGCCATTGTCATCACGATTATCGGATAAACCATTGCCGATATGATTTTGTTTTTGATCTTGGCGGCCTTCTCCTGAAATTCCGAGAGCCGGGTGAGCACGAGCTCAAGCACGCCGCCGACCTCGCCAGCCTTGACCATGTTGACGTATAAGTCGTTAAAGACCCGCGGATGCAGAGCCAGCGCGTCAGAAAATGTGCTACCGCTTTGCACAGAGTCCGCGACTTTGTTGATCGTATTTTTCAGCACCTTGTCGCGCTCCTGTTTCTCCAGAACGTTCAAGCTTCTCAGCAACGGCAACCCGGAATCAATCAATGTCGCAAGTTGACGAGTAAAGATCATCAGAATCTTTGACTTAACTTTTTTGCGCTCGAAAAGAACGAGGCCCTTTTTCGCGCGCGGTTTCGTCATCCGCGCCATCTTTGCTGCGCGCTGGCGAGCTTCCTGGCCATCAGTACTGACTATTGCCTCTTCGATGACGCTCGTGGGAAAATAGCCGGCCTGGCGCAATTGAGTGATTGCCGCGTTGCTAGAAGGCGCTTCGACCATGCCGGTCGCCTCCTGTCCGCGAGTATCAAGAGCTACGTAGTTAAAGCGTGGCATGAGGGGGATTTAGCGGGTTAATGATTTAATGATTTAGTGATTAAAGCAAGCTGGACTCTTCGACTCCATTTCAATCGGTCAATCCCTAAGTCGCTGAATCGCTAAATTCGTTACGTATAGCGCAGCACTTCCTCGATGGTGGTGTCGCCAGCGAAGATACTACGCAAGCCGTCCTGACGCAGCGTCACCATTCCAAGCTCGACCGCCTTTTGTTTCAACGTGACCGTCGGGGCGCGCTCATTAATCAATTCACGAAGCGGATCAGTAATTTGCAGAAGCTCGTAAATCCCCTTTCGTCCTTTGTAACCAGTGTTGTTGCAGGCGTCGCAGCCTTTGCCGTAAAAGAATTGTTTGTCGCCGATATCCGCCCGAGAAATCCCCAGCTCCGCGAGGAACGCGTCGTTCGGCTGATAAGCGGTGCGGCATTGGCGACAGATACTGCGCAGCAAACGCTGACCGAGCACGGCCTCCAGTGTTGAGGAAATCAGGAACGGTTCCACGCCCATATCGATCAAACGCGTGATCGCCCCAGGCGCGTCGTTGGTGTGCAAGGTCGTGAAAACCAGGTGACCGGTAAGAGACGCCTGAATGGAAATCTGCGCCGTTTCAAGGTCGCGTGTCTCACCTACCATGATCCGGTCCGGGTCCTGGCGCAGGAATGACCGCAACGCTCGCGCAAACGTCAGACCGATCGCTTCGTTTACCGGTAATTGCACGATGCCTTCCAAATCGTACTCGACAGGCTCCTCCGCAGTAATCAGCTTCGAATCGATTGTGTTGATCTTCCGCAAGCAGGAGTAAAGGGTGGTTGTTTTTCCGGAGCCGGTCGGTCCAGTCGCGATAAATATTCCGTTCGGCCGCTCGATCATTTCGAGCAGAAAATTGTAAATGTAATCAGGCATCCCGAGCGCTTCGAGATCGAGATTGACGATGCTGCGATCGAGCACGCGCAGCACCAGGCTCTCGCCGAATTGCGTTGGCAATGTTGAAACGCGAAGATCGACATTGCGCCCGGCGATGTGCTTCTGGATGCGGCCATCCTGCGGAAGTCGTCTTTCCGCGATGTTCATATTTGCCATTACTTTCACTCGCGAAATCACCGGCAAGGCAAGATGACGGGGCGGTGGCGACATTTCGTAAAGTGCCCCATCGACGCGGTAACGGATTTTGAATTCGTTTTCGAACGGCTCAAAGTGAATGTCGCTCGCGCGGTCCTGAATCGCCTGGTAAAGAATGAGGTCGACGAACCGAATGATGGGCGTTGTGTTCGCTTCCGCTTCAACCGCAGCTTCGCCGTCTCCCTCGCGCAGCTGAAGAAGCTCGCCAGCTTCGCCGAGCTGCTTGAGAACTTCCTCCATGCTCGTCGTGTCGGTGCCGTAATGCTGCTTTATTAGTTCTTCGATTTGCTCAGGCGGCGAAACCACGACTTGAATGTCTTTGCCGAGCGCGAAACGAAGATCGTCTGCGGTATGAAGATCAAACGGATCAACAAGCGCGACCCGTAATGTCGTTCCGCTCATTTCAATTGGAAGAGCACCATGCAACCGAGCCACCCCGCTGGGAATGAAACGCAAAATTTCTGGCGCGATATCGCGCTCGGTCAGCTCGATGAAGTCGGTGCCAAGGCCGTTGGCAATTGTTTGATAGAAGTCCGGCTCGTCGATGAAGCCGCCATCGATCATTGCCTGCGCGACCGTCTTCCCGTTTAACTCTACTTCGCTAAGGACGTCCTCCGCTTGCGAAGGCTGCAGTACACGCTGCTCGACGAAAAATTCTGCAAGCTGTTTATCGGTCATCTTTTCGTTAAATCGTTGAAGGGTTGAAGCGCTGAAGCGTTAAAGACTTGAACTGGAGAATCTGGGGAGCGCACGCGTCTCGCGTGCTGGCGAGCGCGTGCTCCCGATCGCGAACTTTTCTTGAACTCGCTTCTGTTAAGTGCGGCCGGAATACAAACGAAAGATTGTTTCGGCGCGACGTCGAAACCAGCACGCGAGGCGCGTGCGCTCTCCAATCCGGAACTCGCCGCGCTCATCAGCTCACGTCTCCCACGGTGATGGAGATCACTTCCTCGGCAGAAGTAAGTCCGGCCAGTACCTTGCGGACGCCATCTTCGCGCAATGTTCGCATGCCCAGTTCGCGGGCTCGCTGCCGCAGGACAAACGTTGAAGTGCGTTTGTTGATCATGTGCCGCACCTCATCGTCGATTATGAAATTTTCGAATATGCCCATTCGTCCTTTGTAGCCAATTTGACGGCACTCTTCGCATCCGACGGGCTTCATTACCTGCGCCTCAGACACGTGGCCAGGCTCAATTCGGAGCGCGCGCAACTCGGTGTCGGTGAGTTCGCCCGGTTGTTTGCAGTTATTACATAGGCGCCGAATGAGCCTTTGCGCCATGACCGCGCGCACCGAGGATGCAACAAGAAACGGCTGCACGCCGAGATCGATCAAACGTGCCACGGCAGAGGGCGCGTCATTGGTGTGCAGTGTGCTGAAAACAAGGTGTCCGGTCAGGCTGGCGTTCGTGGCGATACTCGCAGTCTCGAGATCGCGGATTTCACCGATCATGATGATGTTCGGCGCCTGGCGCAGAATGGAACGCAAGGCAGCCGGAAAGGTCATTCCGATTTCCGTGTTTACCTGCACCTGGTTGATGCCGTTCATCTGATATTCAATCGGTTCCTCCACGGTAATGATCTTGCGGTCTGGCTTGTTGATGTAATTGAGACACGCATAAAGCGTGGTCGTCTTGCCGGATCCAGTAGGCCCGGTAACGAGGAGAATGCCATCGGGCAATTTGAGCAGGCGCTCAAAGGTTTCCTGGTCGTCGGAAAAAAATCCAAGCTCGGGCAAACCGAGTTTCAAGCTGGATTTATCGAGCAGCCGCATAACAACGCTCTCGCCATGATTGGTCGGGATCGTTGAAACGCGCAGATCGAGGGGCTTCTTTTTGATTTTGACCTGAATGCGACCATCCTGCGGCAGGCGTTTCTCTGCTATGCTCATCGAGCCGGTCATGATCTTGAGCCGGCTGATGATAGCTGATTGCAGACGTTTCGGTGGCGCTTGCATTTCCTGCAGCACGCCGTCAATCCGGAATCGGACGCGAAATTTTTTATCCAGCGGTTCCAGATGAATATCGCTCGCGCCCGCACGGTGCGCCTCGATTAGCAACATGGATACGAGCCGGACAATAGGCGCATCTGCTTCATCGACGGCCGCCGCTTCCGCGCCATCGCCAAATTCCAGACCGAGATCGATATCTTCTCCAATTCTTTTCTGCAGGACGTCTGCTGCTTCATCGGCCGTGCCGTAGTATTTGATTAAGGCCTCACGAATTTTCTTTGGGCTCGTGCAAACCAGTTCCAGCTCGCGTTGCAGCAAAAAACCCAGGCTGTCCATCGTATCGATGTCCAGCGGGTTGCTCACTGCGACCACGAGCCCGGTTTCGCCGAAACCGACCGGAATCACTTTGAACCGTCGCGCATCTTCTCCCCGGATCTGGTTGATGACTTGCGGCGGAATCACCATGGATGAGATGTCAATCCAATCCATCTGCGCTTGGGCAGCGAGCGTGCGCGAGACCTCCACCTCGGACACAACCGCGTCGTCGATCAAAACATCGACCACGCCAGGCTCGCCGTTTAAACGCGAGCGCGCACTGTCAATCTGATGCCGCGTAACGAGTCCAACATCTTCGAGGACTCTGAGCACGTACTCTTCGTTGTGTTGCACTGGGGGAAAAGGATGATCGAATGGGCAGTTTACTGCAAATCGGGTTTATTTCCAGCGGTGTACCTGTTTAGCGCCAACGGCGCTGTCTCATGTCAGCCTGGGGCATCGCCCTAGGAACTCGATTGCCGTCAGACAAAGCGCTGAAAGCGCGAGTCACTTCAGCGCAATGATCAAACGAACTGGCGCCCCAAAATGGATGGCGTCTGCCCCAGGCTTTGAGTGAACGCTGCGCCTTTGGCGCGAAACCTGTGCGCGCGATGCCCCCACCAACCCAACGATCATTCCACGGTCACACTCTTGGCGAGGTTGCGCGGTTTATCGACATCGCGGCCCAGTTCGACGGCTAGATGATATGCAAGAAGCTGAAGTGGGATGACGGTCAGGATAGGCATCACGTAGTCGGGCGCTTCCGGCAGGACGACGATTTCGTTGGCGATCCCTTTGAGATGCTTCGCGCAATTTCCGCTTGTCAACGCGATGATGGGCCCCTTGCGGGCTTTGACTTGCTCGATGTTGTTCAGGTTTTTTGAAAACACCGAGTCATCAGGCGCGATAAACACCGAGGGCAAATCGGAGCGAATCAGCGCGATGACGCCGTGCTTGAGTTCAGCGCTCGGATGCCCCTCGGCAAACAGATAGGTAATTTCCTTCATTTTCAGAGCGCCTTCGAGAGCGATGGCGAAGTTGAACTGTCGTCCAAAGAACAGAAAGCCATTTGCGCTGGCATATCTTTTGGCAATCGCCTTGATCTGGTCGTTCAGGTCCAGAACCGCGTCGATCTGCCCTGGCAGCGCTTCCAGAGCTTCGATGACGCGACTTCCTTCAGCCGTGGAAAGATTGCGCATTCGCCCGAAGAGCAGCCCGAGAAGCGTGAGAATGACAAGCTGCGACGTGAACGATTTTGTGGCCGCCACGCCTATCTCCGGTCCGGCGTGCATGTAAACTCCGCCGTCGCTTTCGCGCGCGATCGTGCTGGCGACGTTGTTGCAAATTCCAAGGGTGCGAAAGCCTTTGCGCCGGCTTTCACGCAATGCACCGAGCGTGTCGGCAGTTTCGCCGCTCTGGCTGATGGCGAACACCAGCGTCTCCGGAGTCATCGGCGTATTACGATGGCGGAACTCGCTCGCGTAATCGATTTCGGTGGGGATGTTCGCCAATTGCTCGATCAAGTATTCGCCGACTCTGCCGGCATGCAGCGCCGTGCCGCAACCGGTGAGAACGATGCGTCCTACATCGCGCAGTTCAGCCGGTGCCATGTTCAAGCCACCGAGTCTCGCTGTGCATTCCTCAGCGTTGAGACGACCGCGCATCGCGTCACGCACCGTGTTTGGTTGCTCAAAGATTTCCTTGAGCATGTAGTGGGGATAATCACCCTTCTTGATGTCCTCGGCTGTGAATTCGACTTTGCTGACGGGATGCTCGGTGCTGTCTCCGGCGAGCGAAGTGATCTCGAACTTGTCTGGCCCGGCCGCCACCACATCGAAGTCGTTCAAGTAAACTGCGTCACGGGTGTAAGCGACAATCGCGCTCACATCGCTGGCCAGAAAGTTTTCACCATTGCCTACTCCAAGAACGAGCGGACTTCCACGGCGCGCACCGATCATGAAATCCGGCACATCCGCATGGACCAGCGCGATGCCATATGTGCCGATCACTTGTCGAAGAGCCGTACGAACAGCGTCAAAAAGGCGGGCCTTTTTTCCGGCGGCGTCCACGGTGCTGGCGCACGAGTCGTCGTAGATTTTTCCAATTAGATGCGCGAGTACTTCGGTGTCGGTCTCGGAACGAAAGCTCGTGTCGCCGTTGCGAATGAGCTCATCTTTTAGTGTCTGATAATTTTCGATCACCCCGTTATGGACCAGGGCCAGCTTGCCACTGGCATCGAAATGCGGATGCGCGTTTTCGTCGTTCACCTTGCCGTGCGTGGCCCAACGCGTGTGGCTGACGCCCAGCGAACCTGAGACTGGTTTCTTCTGCAGTAATTTTGCGAGCGCCGCAATGCGTCCCGCACACTTGCGTGTTTCAAGGTGTCCGCGCTCTACAACAGCGAGACCGGCAGAATCGTAGCCTCGATATTCAAGGCGACGCAGCCCGTCGAGTAAGATTGGTGTCGCCTTAGCGCGTCCGACGTATCCAACAATTCCACACATGTTTCTGAACTGTAGCGGCGGCCGTGCCGCCCGCAACGATTACAAAAGCTCGGATTGGTTCTTGCTTGGCCTACTCTCTAACGGCGGCTGCATGACGCAAAAAAAGTTGCCGCAAACTGTGGCCGCCAGATTATTGATTGATAACAATGCAGCCGCAGCGCGATTCAGTTCCGAAAAATTCAATCCCGAAAGTGGAGGGGGCACTGCCACCCGGCGCACTGCAGCGAACGCTTGCAATTATTATGGGCGGCGGTGCCGGCACGCGTTTGTTTCCGTTGACGAAAGATCGCGCCAAACCCGCGGTGCCGCTCGGTGGGAAATATCGCATCGTCGATATTCCGATTAGCAATTGTCTGAACTCCGGGCTGCGCTCGATCTACGTGCTCACCCAGTTTAACAGCATGTCGTTACACCGGCACATCCAGGCGAGTTATAAGTTCGATAATTTTTCGCGCAGCTTCGTGGACATTCTCGCTGCTCAACAAACGCCCGCCGGCTCGCAGTGGTATCAGGGAACTGCCGACGCGGTCCGGCAAAACATGCGCTACTTTCTCGAGCGGCCGTATGATTATTACCTGATCCTAAGCGGCGACCAGCTTTACCGGATGGATTTTCGGGCGCTGCTGCATCAGCACATTAAACTCGGCGCGGACATTACGCTGGCCACCAAACCGGTAGCGCGGCATCAGGTTTCCGAGTTTGGAATCATGCAGAGTGGCGTCGATCGCCACATCACCGGCTTCATTGAGAAACCGGCGGATGAATCTGAGTTGCGGGAGATGAAGATGAGCCGGGAGCTCCTCCGCGCCATCGGTTCCAATGAAGAAGAGGAACTATTTCAGGCCTCGATGGGGATTTACGTTTTCAATCGGAATGTGCTCATAGAATCTTTGACGAACGATCTGTTCGATTTCGGGAAACACATTATCCCATCATCGATTAAAGATCGGCACGTTAGCGCGTTTATATTCAAGGGCTACTGGGAGGATATTGGAACGATCCGCGCGTTTTATGAGGCGAACTTGGATCTCACTGACGTCGTGCCCGAATACAGTTTCTTCGAACCCGACTCTCCGATCTATACGCATCCGCGTTTTTTGCCGGGAAGCAAAATTAACGGTGCTACGCTGCGGCAGGCGATTATTTCAGATGGCTGCATCATCTCGGACGCGCTTTTGGAGCGATGTGTGGTGGGGATACGTAGCGTGATTCAAAGCGGCGCGACCATCCGCAACAGCATCGTGATGGGCGCCGATTATTTTGAACTCGGACAAACCGATTCGTCGCAGCCGTCCATTGGCATCGGGCGCAACTGCGTGATCGACCGCGCCATCATCGACAAAAACGCGCGCATCGCCGATGGCGTCGTAATTACGCCGGAAGGCAAACCACCGAACTTCGATGCAGACAATTATTTCATCCGCGACGGCATCGTGGTGATACCGAAAAACGCCGTGATCCCAGCCGGTTTTTGGATTTGATCGGAACCGCTGTCGGTCTCCCAGTCTTCTGCGCAGCCGGCCTAAGACGCGCTGGAAAGTCTACTAAGGAGAGCGGACACTACAGCCCTTTCTACTATCGTCTGTCGGTCATCCCCTGGAACTGCCCACCCGTTTCCCATTTTTCCTGTTTGTTCCACGGGATCGATGAATCGTGGTGATCGTCTGGATCTTGCACCAGGGCAGTTTCCTTCTGGGTCGCGCACGAGGTCATGGTTACCATGAATGCACACAGCAAAACGGGGATGACTATTTTTCGAAGGTTATGGACTTGTGCCAGCATATATCACAGTGTCTCCGGATTGTACTTGGACCCCACGCGCCAAACTATTAGTCATGATATCGCCGATGGCTGTAGCGGGTTCAACTGAAGAAATGCGAATTTTTCCAATCAGCGTCCCGTCTCGCAGAACAAGCATTTCGGAGTTGATCTCGACGCCGTTGCGAGCACCGAGATTTAAAACCACGAAATTGTAAGCTTGGTTGTACGCGAGGACAGTGCCGCGCACGCCAGTACGACGGGCGGTGACGGTTTCTCGCTGAACACTTGCAGTCTCGCGCCTTTTTTTCCCTTCCTTTGGTTGGCCCGTACGTTCTTGGGCGTCTTGGATTTTTTCGGCCAGGAAAGCTTTTTCCTTTTCCGCGCTCTCGAGCTGACGGCGGAGATCATCGATTTGCGACTGCAAATCAGCGGTCTGCGCACTCTCGGCGGGAGGGCTGCCAGAGACAGAAGGATTCGCGTTCTTCCCCGCTTCGTCTACGCGCTTTTGAAGAGAAGCGATTTCTTGCTGACTGGCATCTAATTTGGCTTGCAGATCGGCTTTTTCTTTCTGAACTTGCGCCAGGTCTGCTTCCGCTTTTGCCCTTCGATTCTCTGCTTCAGCGACTGTGCCTTGTTCTTTTGCTCCAGTGGTTCCACCGCCTGGGCCATCCAGTTCCTCTTGCACGCGACGGAGTTCGGCCGCATCGCGCGCTGCCTGCGCATTCGCCGCGTTGGTGCGGAGCGCTTTCACTTTTTGGCTGTTCAAAAAGCCGAAAAACGCCGCCAGCACCAGGAAGGCAATGGCAAGTCCGGTCACGCTTTTTGACGTGACTGCGAAAACCGCCGACCCCCTGGGCGTCATTAAGCGTGCTTTTTAACAACGAATCATGCGCAAATGCAATCGCAATTTCGACGGGGCGGCTGCAGGAACGGTTCAACCGGAATCTGGATTGCGTTTCACGATTTTTCAATCGATAGACACTGCGTGGGACAACAGCATCGTAGACGAGGTAAGCGCAAACGGCGACGAGCTTATTTGCAGCGTAAGAAGGCAGCACTGCGAGCCAGCGCGACGCGGTCCGGGCCAGGCAAACATCGGTCAAAAAAGGAGCCCGAGGCGACTGGGTAGTTTTCATTCGAATGGTTGGAACGGACGTCCGTTCGCCGGCCGATTCGGTAGAGTCTTGCAATGCCGGAGCGCACTCGTTATCTGATCGTTGACGGCCACAGCATTATTTTTGCCTGGCCAGAGCTGCGCAAACTTCACGCGCGGCGTTCTTCGCTGGCGCGTGAAGCGTTAATTAAGCAGTTGCGCGATTTTCAGGATTGGACCGGCATGCGCGTCGTGGTCGTCTTTGATGGCAAAGGAAGAAAGGTCGAGGGGACTTCTGAGCCAGGCGATGTGCAAGTCTTTTATTCTCGCAGTGGACAATCAGCCGACGCGATTATTGAGCGACTGGCGAGCAAATACGCGAAACAGTTCGAGCTGATGGTCGCCACTTCCGATTCAATGGAAGCGCAGACCGTGCAGGCGTGTGGCGCAGAACGGATTTCTCCTGAGGGACTGCGCGCTCTTCTTTCCACCAATCGTAAATCGCTATAGCGACAGGCGTGCCGCCTGCAAAAATTAAATTGCCGCAGCCGACACGGCTGCCTCTACAGAGCTCTGCCGAGATTACAGCCCCAGTTTCTTCTCAATTTCTTTCACTCGCGCGAAGAGTTTTCCGAGCCGGTGGATCCAGGCAATTTGTTGCTTAGCTTCCGCAAGCGGAACCGCGGGAGAGCCGAACCAGGCGCCGCCCCGCGTGCTCTTAGAGACGCCGCTTTGCGCGCCAATCGCGGTGCCGTCACCAATTTCGAGATGGCCTACAATGCCGACCTGCCCTCCCATCATGACGCGCTGGCCGACACGCGTACTTCCTGATATCCCGCTCTGCGCCACAATGACCGAATCTTTTCCTATCACCACGTTGTGTGCGATCTGTACGAGATTATCGATCTTCACGCCTTGCCGGATCCACGTCCGGCCAAACCGCGCGCGGTCGATGGTCGTGTTCGCGCCGATCTCGACATCATCGTCGATCTGAACGATGCCGAGTTGCTGAATCTTTTGCTGTCGGTCATCGACCATTTCAAAACCGAAACCGTCCGCACCGATGACTGCACCGCTGTGAATGATTACCCGTGAGCCAATCCGGCTTCGCTCCCGAATGGTCACTCGCGGATAAATGAGACATGCGGATCCGATCGTCGTCTCGTGGCCGACGTAACTTCCCGCGCCGATGATTGTGTCATCGCCGATTCTTGCGCCGGCCTCGACGACCGCATGCGGTTGGATCGATACGCGCTCTCCGAGCTGAGCGCTTCGATCAACGACCGCGCTTGGGTGAATACCAGCCGCAAATGTAATCGGCTTGGGCGCGAATTTGAACACGACTTGCTCGAAAGCCTTAGTTGGATTTGAGACGCGAATCTGAGCGGGAGTGATCGGCTCACCGAAATCGGTTGGAACAAAAACTGCCGACGCCCGCGTTTTGCGCAGCAGGCCAATGTATTTTCGATTTGCGAAGAAGCTGATTTCTCCAGGAGTCGCTTCTGCCAGTGATGCCGCGCCTGTGATTTGCAGCAATGGATCGCCCACCAGCTCGCCACCGGACGTTGTCGCCAGTTCTTGAAGAGTGAAAGTCACGACAAAGATTCCCTAAATGGTTGAAGCGTTAGAGCGTTGAAGCGTCAAGAATGTCAGCGTTCTGTGCGCCCGCTCCAGTGCGGCGGACGCTTTTCGATGAACGCCTGTACGCCTTCGAGCGCAGCTTCGTCCATCATGTTGCAGGCCATGGTCTGACTCGCTGCTTCATACGCGGCCGCGATACCCAATTCGGCTTGCCTGTAAAAAAATTCCTTCCCCATTGCCACTGCGACGCGTGGTTTTGCGACAATCGTAGCAACCAGCTTTTCGACCTCGGCATCAAGCTGATCCGGTTCCGCCACGCGATTGATTAGGCCGCGCTGCTTTGCCTCATCAGCGCTGATAAATTCGCCGGTAACGAGCATCTCGAACGCCGCTTTGCGCAAAACGTTGCGAGAGAGCGCCACACCCGGCGCGGAGCAAAACAGCCCGAGGTTCACACCGCTGACAGCGAATTTTGCTGTGCTTGACGCGACGGCGAGATCGCACATCGCCACCAACTGGCAACCCGCTGCAGTCGCGATGCCTTGGACGCGGGCAATCACAGGCACCGGTAATCGTTGGATGGCAAGCATCATGTCAGAGCATTGCGCAAAGAGTTGTTCGTAATAATCCAGTGACGGCGCTGCGCGCATTTCCTTCAGGTCGTGGCCGGCGCAAAAAGCTTTGCCTTCGGCAGCGAGAACAACCACCCGCACCGATTCGTCGTGGGCGATCGCGTCCAGCTCACGCTGCAATGTTGCCAGCATCGCTTCGGACAAAGCGTTGAAGGCGTGCGGCCGGTTAAGTGTCAACGTAATCACACCGCACGTGTCCTGGCTCCGCAAGAGGACTGGCTCTTCGCTCACGAAGGCTTTCGCGGCCGATGCCGGTTCGACTGATAGTGGAGAAGCTTTCACGGATTGGGACGCTTAAACGCTACTGCTGAAATTCCAAATCTGAAATTCGAAAAATTTAGTTTCCGTTTGGAGCGCGCGACAACATCATCTGGCAGGGATTGCTCCGGTATGAAATGAAAATCGTCGCGATCGCTAATCAAAAAGGCGGCGTCGGGAAAACGACCACGGCCGTGAATCTTGGCGCTGCGCTCGCGGAACTGGGCCATCGCGTTTTGCTTGTCGATCTTGATCCGCAAGCGAACGCGACCAGCTCGTTCGGTTTGGAAGGAGTCGAGCAAATCAGCCTCTACGAACCGTTGCTCGGCGGGGCTTCCATTACTGAAAAAATCGTTCCCACGCGCCGCGATGACCTGTTTATCGTGCCGGCCGATCTCGATTTGGCCGGCGCCGAAGTCGAAATCGCGCGCATGCCGGACCATCTCACGCGTCTGGCGGAAACGCTCAAGCCGCTGCATGCCGACGAGACGTTCGAGTTCGTTTTCCTGGACTGCCCGCCGTCGCTTGGGATCCTGATGAGTAATGCGCTTGCCGCCGCCGATGAACTCTTGACTCCAATCCAATGCGAGTATTTCGCGCTGGAAGGATTGGTAAAAATTGTGCGGTTAGTCGAGCAGGTGCGCGACTCAGGCGCGAACAAGCGCCTCGAGCTTAGCGGCATTGTTATGACAATGTTCGACGGTCGGACAAATCTTAGCGAGCAGGTTGTGGCGGAGGTACGAGAACATTTCGGTGAACACGTTTATCAGACCGTGATCCCGCGGAGCGTGCGCTTGAGCGAGGCGCCAAGCTTTGGGAAGTCAATCCTGGAATACGCTCCCAGTGGAGCTGCCGCCCAAGCCTATCGCGCTCTCGCGCGCGAGTTCATCGAACGCCATGCTTCGCCAGCCACTCCTCGCGAGTCATCGCATACACCAGCGTCGGAAAACCTCGAAACGTAATTTCCTTCTCGATCTTCATTCCATTTTTCTCCGCCACGCGACGTGACGGCAGGTTTTCCGGATGAATCAGCGAGATGACGCGTGACAGCTTCCAATCGCGAAAGCCGTGATCACGGACGACGCGCGCGGCTTCAGTAATGAGACCGCGGTTCCAGTAATCAGGATGTAGTGGGTAGCCGATCTCGATGTCTTCAATGCCATGCTCTGGATGATAAAAGAAACCGCAGTAACCGATAATCGCGTCCTCGCCACGCGGGACGACGGCAAACTGGGACGGGATGCCTGCGAGATCCCAGCCCATGACTTTCTTAATGAAAGCGATGGTCTGTTTGCGTTCGATGAAAACGCCTAATGAGAAGCGCATGAAATCCGGATTGGCGAACAACTGCTCCATACGATCGACATCTTCTTCACGGAAGGAGCGCAGGATGAGCCGTTCGGTTTCGAGTTCCATCTTACTTCTGCGGCAATGGGCCGCGGCAGCTATACCGTAGATGACTTTCGATTCTTAATTAGAACATGCGAACGGATAACGAGGAGTTTGCGCGGCCCGCGCAGCCGCCCGACACGACGAGCTGGTCGGCCGTGCGCGCGGCGGCGAAAAATTGCGAGGCGTGCCACCTTTACAAGCGCGCGACGCAGACGGTATTTGGTGAAGGTCCCAAAGGCGCAACGATGATGCTTGTCGGCGAGCAGCCGGGAGATTACGAGGACGTCGCCGGTAAACCGTTCGTTGGACCCGCTGGGAAAATCATGGATCGAGCGCTCGAAGAAGCTGGGATTCATCGATCCCAGGTTTACGTCACGAACGCGGTGAAACATTTTAAGTGGGAGCCCCGCGGTAAACGCCGAATTCATCAGAAACCAAATTCGCGCGAAATCGCCGCCTGCCGCCCGTGGCTGGAAGCGGAGCTGCGTCTGGTTAAGCCGAAGTTGCTCGTCTGTCTCGGCGCGACGGCGGCGCAGGCGATCCTCGGGCCATCATTTCGCGTTACGCGCGAGCGCGGCAAAGTATTGTCGTCTAAACTTGCGCCGAGAGTCCTTGCGACTGTTCATCCTTCGTCGCTTCTTCGGCAGCCCGACGAGGCATCGCGCGAACGCGAATACAAACATTTTGTCAGCGATCTTCGCGCTGCGTTATGCGCAGCCGGCGAAGAGTTATCTTAATAGTATGGCCGCCGCGCTGCGGCGTCCGGACGGCGCCGGCGGGACCTGCTCTACTTGATCAGTTCGCCCCAAACTGGTTCTTCCAGTTGTAAGGCAGGATCGTCCAGCTCAGTTCGATTGAACTTCTCGTATTGCGCAGAGACATCTGCCCATGGGCGCAGGCGCATTTTGACACGATCGCCGGGGCGCAGGCGCGCGGCCGGTGTGTGGACGTTGTTCCGCATGCTCCAAAGATAGGCGACAGCTTGCAACTCTTCGCCCGCGGCACGGGCTGGATCGGCGATGTCGATCAAGTGCAGCGCGACGATGTGGTCCTTATAGGGAACCGTGCCCGGGCGCGGCACCGGCGAGATATTTTCGACAGTGCCCGTCACCACAACTTCTTCGCTGGTCTTAGGGCTGAAGAAATGAGAGGGCTTTGCCTGACCGACTTTCATGTCGAGCAGTTTCCAATCCCCAAATGAGAGTTCCCGCGCGGCGAACTCCCAAATCACTAATTTCTTTCCCGCGAGGCGATCGCGCCCGCGCGCGAGCTCGTTACTCAAAATTTCGCGCGTTGCGAAAGCGGCATCGCTGTTACGAAGGATGCAATCGATAGGCCGCCGCAACGCGACGCTCAGCTGCTCGGCAAATCCCGCCGATTCGCCCCAGCCCATCGCTTCGAACGAAAAAATATTTGAAAAACTGTCGCCGAGCAGGAGCACATCGGCCTCCTTGCTTGGCCGCCACAGCGCGTTGCCAGTGACGACTTGTCGAATCGTCACTTTCTCCGGCGGAAAAAACTTATCGGCTTTCGATAACTTCAACATCGCGGCAATATCGCCGCGCGCGACAACTTCTCTTTCAATAATCGACGGCAATGTCGATCCTGCCGTTGCTGGCAATTGGAGAAAATCTGCCAACCGTTGCGCAACAAACTCCATCGTCTCGGGCCGCCAATGCGTGTCGGTTTCGAGATAAAGAGGCCCATTTCTTCCTCGCTCCATCAAAAACGGCGCAGGATCGAACACGCGTACTTTCTTTCGTTCGAGCCGGGCTTTGAATTCGTTGAAAGACGGATTGGGTAAGTCGCCACCGGCCTGAGCCCGATTGGCGTTAGACACGGCGAGCATTTCACCTTCGACACTTGGTTTCACCGACACCGGCAGAACCACCAGATCGATCCCGCGTGCGGCAAGCTGATTGCAAAAATCGACAATCGCCTGAATCGGATCGGGCTGGACACGGCTCGCTTGCAAACGGTGTTTCATCCGGACCGGATCGAGAAAGGGGGGACCGATCACATGATCGACATCGGCGCGATAAAACAGCCAGTGGTCGTCACCCAAATAAACCTGCTCGTTGCCAGCGCCCAGCAGCACGGTGAGCAGATATTGTGTGCGCGGCAAGAGCCATTGCGAGACTAACGACTCGTTTTCCAACGTGCGCTCGACGCGTTTCAGATCTTTAGAATGGGGGAGCCAAGGCAGCGATTTGAAGATGGAAATCATTGGCAAGCGGGTGATCGCGCCCGCCGCGCGAAATTCGCCAGCAAGCTGAATCGTCGGAACAGCGACAATCGTTAACAAAAACAGCGCAATAAGAGTTTGCCGCGTTCCCGGCGCAAACTTCGTGTTCTTTAGCGCCAGATCGGCTTCCTCTTCGCGCGGAAGCCTCCGATGCGCCGGCGCTCCCGGAGTCGGGTCAGCGTATCTTGGCAACGAATATTTCGGCAGAGGTGGTTGGTTCGCTGGCATATTCAACGCGCTAGAAAATGAAATAGATAAAGGGGTTGTATTCTTGCGTGGCCAGGACGATCAGCGCGAGCCAGCCGAGCGCGAAACAAGTCGCCGTCTTTGGCCAGGTGATTTCTTGGGTCCAATCCCAAGTCTGCGTCCCAAACCAAACAACGATTCCCGCGGTCAGAATCGACAAAACGTAATACGGCTTGTAAATCAGACCGCCAATCAGCGCCGCATTCGGCAACGGCTGTTTGAAGTGAAACATCGCGCCGAGATATTGGACGGCGCTCCGCAAGCTTTGGCCGCGAAAGAACACCCAGCCGATCGTCACGATCATGAACGTTAGGCCGATCCGCAATAGCTTGGGTAGATTATGATAAAGACCTTTGCGGCCCTGGCTGCGCTCGAATGCAAGCATCCCGCCATGAAGCCCGCCCCAGATCACAAAGTTCCACGATGCGCCGTGCCAGAGTCCGCCGAGAAGCATTGTGATAATGAGGTTCGCGTACGTGCGGGGAAGGCCGTACTGGTTGCCGCCTATCGGAATGTAAAGATATTCGCGCAGCCACGTTGAAAGCGAGATGTGCCAGCGTCGCCAGAAATCAGTGATCGATTGTGCCAGATACGGTGAATCAAAATTTTTCGCGAAAACGAATCCGAACATCAGGCCGAGCCCAATCGCCATGTCGGAGTAACCGCTGAAATCGAAGTAAATCTGGAACGAATACGCGAGCGATCCGAACCACGCGTCGAGCGTTTGAATCGAGCCAGCGTCAAATGTCGTGTCCGCGATTTTACCGCACGGATTGGCCAGCAAAACCTTTTTCGCCACGCCCATCATGAAAAACGCGACGCCGCGCGCGAATTTATCGGATGTAAGCCGGCGATATTTGAGTTGATCGGCGAGGAACGAGAACTTCAGAATCGGCCCGGCGACAAGGTGCGGGAACATCGAGACGAAGCAGGAGAAATCGATAAAGTTGGCCATTGCCTCGGCTTTGCCCCGATAGACGTCGATGGTGTAGCTGAGCGCTTGAAATGTGTAGAAGCTGATGCCGAGCGGCAGCACCACGCGAAAAAATGTGTTCAACTGAGTGCCCGACAATCCGAGGCTTTGCACGAGCGAGTTGTAACTATCGATCCCGAAGTTGAAGTACTTGAAAAAACCCAGGACAACGAGATTGCAGACGATCGAGATTGTAATTGCCGTCCGCCGGACGCGCGTCTTGCGCTGCTCCTGGTCGACAATTTTTACCGGCTGACGCCAGACTCGCCACACTTGCCAGGAGTTATGCGCGATGACCAGACTCATGAGCCAGTCGATAAACGTTGTACCGAACATGAGCGCCATGAACCGCGGCTCGGCCCAGCCGTAAAATGTGTATCCGGCAACGATCAACCAGGCGTTACGCCAGCGTTGCCGCGCGCGAAACAGCGCGTAATAAACGAGCAGCGCGAAAGGCAGAAAATAGTAGATGAAAATGTGAGAGCTAAATACCACGCTCGATATTTGGTGATTTTTTCCGCAACACGGTTATAGAAAAACTTCTCTTGAAGTCGACTCGAATCTTATCAGGCATCCGCAGATTTCGGGGGGCGGTCTCGCTGTCGGCCAGCACTGTAGGGAAAGCTGTCAGCCTTCCCCGCAGTTCTTGTTTTTACGCCGTTATTCTCACTTGTTTGTCTATCCCGAAAGTCTTCGCGGCTGATTCGATTCCGTTGTCCGATTCGCAACAGAAATTTGTTAACGAACTGGCGGCTAAATCACGCTCGGCTGAAAGTAAAGGCGCGGCCGTGATCTCGGGCGCCGATGGCTGGTTCTTTCTTTCCAGCGATATCCGATTTCTCTCGGTCGGCCAATTCTGGGGCGCCGACGCGGCGAAAGTCAGCCGGGCACATAAACCCGAATCGGCCGATCCGATTCCGGCGATTGTCGACTTTCATAATGAACTGAAACGGCGCGGAATCGACCTGCTGCTATTGCCGGTCCCGCCGAAGGCCGCAATTTATCCGGAGAAAATTTTGCCCGACGTCGATCTTCATGGTGAAACGGCGGCTCCGTTCCTTGCGCGATTCTATGACGAGCTGCGGAAACGCGGAATTGACGTCGTCGATCTTGCGCCGGTCTTCCTCCAAAACCGTGCCGGCGAGCACGGCCCGGTTTTTTGCAAGACCGATTCGCACTGGTCTGGATTTGGCTGTGTTCTCGCAGCACAAACGATCAAGGAGAAAATTCACGAGAAACTCGCCGGGCAGCCGCGGAAAAATTACGCAGCAGAATGGAAAGAGACCACGATCAAAGGAGACCTTGGCGATCTTGCCGGACCCAATACAAAGAAGCTCGAGCCGGAAAAGATCGCGGTCCGAACGATCAGCGACAAAGAAACGGGCGCGGCAACGATTCCCGATCCCAACAGCCCGTTGCTAATCATTGGCGACAGCCACACGCTCGTGTTTCACGATTTTCTCGGGGAGAAATCCGGTTTGCTTGATCAACTTGCGTACGAGACCGGCTTTGCGCCTGATTTGATAGGCACGCGTGGCTCGGGCGCCACTTCGGTCCGGATCACTCTGTATCGGCGCACACGGAAAGACCCCGAGTATCTCGCTAAGAAAAAAGTCATCGTCTGGTGTTTCGCCGCGCGCGAATTCACCGAGTCGGACCAAGGCTGGGAGAAAGTCCCTGTTTCGCAATGATGCCAACGCGACGGAACACAAGGCTGCGCTCTTTACAGCCAACGAACATTTTGTCTGGTATTTCGGATCCGACGGAGCGCAACTCCGCCGGCCTCATAGACTGCAAATCTATGTGCTCCGCTGCACTACGTCGCTTAGCTACGCTCTTAGCCTGCGTGAGTTTTGCTCCATATCTCCACGCTCAAAGCACTCCAACTCCGCCTGATCCGCCGCGCGATCTCACGGTGTTGATCCTCGGCGATTCGCTCTCGTTGTGCGGATTCGGCAAACGACTCGACAAAAAATTCCGGGCCGATCCGCGGGTAAAATCGGTTTTCACCTATTGCGCATGCGGCACGAACCCGCTGAGCTGGTTGAAAGAGAAACCCTATGCGCACGTTCAGACGCATTGTGGTTACTGGAGCATTGAATCGCTGCCAGATTCGCATGCTATCAAGGAATTACGCGATGTTTACGGAATGACGCGCGGCCATACCCCGAAATCGCACCCAGTTCCAAAGCTGGAAGACCTTATGACCACGATCCAGCCGGATATCCTCGTTATGCAAACCGGCGCGAACCTGTTCGGCCTATTCTCGGGGCGCGAAAAAGTAAAGCCCGACCGCGATGCGCCCACGTTGCGAAAATATCTCGTGCCGTTTGTCGAGAAAGCGATTACGCCGCCGTCGAAGTTACGAAAAATCTACTGGGTCGCGCCGCCCACGTCTGGGCGCGTTGCAGACGAAGTGCAGGAGTTCGTGTTCCAGCAAACGCAGAACGACATCGGAAGCGTGACGCACGTCATCGATAGTCGAAAACTCGTCACCTATCCCTACAAACATATGGAGCCGGACAAGGAGCATTTCGTCGGCGAAGACATGGACAGGTTGACGGACAATGCCTTTGCCGAGATCGACCGCGATCTCTCCGCGCAGCCATGGTCGAGTGTGCGGCCGCTCACCGAATCATTCGCGAGCCTCGCAGCAGTGAAAACGCGCACGCCCGCGCCGAGCGCAACGCCCGCGACGGCGTCGTTGATCGTGAAGGCGAAACTCGTTTCCAAAACAAAACCGATTCGCCAGCAGCAATTGCTCCCATACCAGGAATTTCTGGTCGGATTCGTTTACGATGTGGAAAAAGTGATCGCCGGCGACTATGGGGAGAAACAAATCTTGGTGATGCACCCGGCTTACATCGGTCTGCGCCGGCAATCTCTCGGGAAACTTCGCATCGGCCGGACCTACGAGCTTCAGTTGCGCGAGTTAGACGGCTCGCTTTGGAGTACGGTAAAATCCAAAGACGATTCCGGCCGGCTCGATTTGGAACCCTACATTCGCATCCAAGATGAAGCCCGATACCCCGAGAGTGCGCGGTAAAAAAGATTGGTCGCCAATGATTCGCTCGGTTTCGTTTTCGCTCGGGTTGTTGGTTGTCATCGGCTCCTTCGTCTTGGCAAATAAACCCAAGAAGCTGTCCGTTCCTCCGCCACCGCCAAAGGTGCTCATGATTGGCGATTCGTTATCTGTAAGCGGCTTTGGCGATGCGGTGCGCGAACATCTTGAAGATAAGTTCGGGCGCCAGAACATGGCATTTTTCGCGTCATGCGGGTCGTCACCCGAGAATTGGTTGCGAGACGAACCGGTGTTTCATACGCGGTGCGGCTACCGCGAGCGGACGCCGAGCAGCGACATTTATCGTGATTATCACAACGGCAAGAGACCGTCAGCCGTGGTCACGCCGAAGGTGGAGACGTTGATCGAGCGATACAAGCCGACGATCCTGATTGTCCAATTAGGCACCAACTGGATGGATCGCTCTTTGTCCGACGATCAAATCCGCGCTATCCTCGAGCGATTCGTTAGCGCGGCGCACCGCGGCGGCACGCGAAGGATGATCTGGATTGGCCCGCCGGATTCGTGGCGATTTTCAAAGGTGCAGAATCGGATCTACCGGCTGATCCAGCAATCGGTGCGGCGGAGCGATCCAGTGATCGATTCACGTCGATTCACTCGTTATGTCTTGGGGAAAACTGGCGGCGACGGGGTTCATTACAACCGCGAATCGGGCGAGGCATGGGCGAGGCCTGTGATTGCCAGCATCGACCAGATTCTCGCGCCTGACATTGCGGCGCGCCGAAAAGTGGCGGCCGCCAACTAGCTAGCTGCTGGGCGATGTCTGATAAGCAAACTGTTAGTTTCCCCTACAGGCTACAGGCTGCTGAATCGACATCACGAGTCTTGTAATTCGAGATGAACTCTCGTCGAAATCGGTCGAATTCACCGTTCTCGATTCGGTTTCGCGCTAGCCGCATCAAGTCGAGATAGAAATGCAAATTGTGCAGTGTGATTAATCGCAAACCGAGAATCTCTTCCGCTTTGATTAAGTGCCGAATGTAACCGCGCGAGAATTCAGTGCAGGCGTAGCACGCGCAATTTTCTTCAATCGGACCTTTATCAAGCGCAAATTCCGCGTTCTTTAGATTTAGCGTGCCGGTCGATGTGAATGCGGTCCCATTACGGGCCAGTCGCGTCGGCAAGACGCAGTCAAACATGTCCATTCCGCGCGCGATCATCTCCAGCAGTTGTGGCGGTGTCCCTAGTCCCATTGCGTAACGCGGTTTGTCGCTGGGCAAAAATGGCTCCGCCGATTCAACCGCTCGCATTATCTCCTCTTGGGGTTCACCCACGCTGACTCCGCCAATCGAGTAGCCATCGAAATCAAGATCAACAATTGCCTGCGCGCTTTGCTTGCGCAGATCCTCAAACGTCGCGCCTTGGACGATGCCGAAGAGCAGAGAGTTCGTAGTTGATGGTTGATATTTGATAGGCTCCGCCATTCGACGTTTGATGTTCGATGTTGGGCGTTCGGCGTTTTTTTGTTTCCATTCCTTGCAGCGACGCGCCCACCGCGTCGTCATCTCCGCGCTTTGCGCTGCGTAGTCGTATTCGCACGGATACGGAACGCATTCATCGAGAGCCATCGCGATATCGCTTCCGAGCGCGGCTTGAATTTCCATTGCGATCTCAGGTGAAATAAATGCTCGCGCTCCGTCGATGTGATTTTGAAATTCCACACCGTCCTCAGTGATTTTGCGCAACTTTGCCAGCGAGAAAATCTGATACCCGCCGCTATCGGTCAGAATTGGTCCATCCCAATTCATGAACTTGTGCAGGCCGCCAAAATGTTTGATCACGTCCAGTCCCGGCCTGACGAACAAATGATACGTGTTTCCGAGAACGATCTGTGCTTTCAGCTCGCGCAGTTCTCGGGGGCTGACGCCTTTAACCGAGCCCTGCGTTCCCACCGGCATAAACGCCGGCGTATCGATCACGCCATGCGCAGTTGGTAACCGGCCCTGTCGCGCTTTCGAATGTCGATCGGTCGCCAATATCTCGAAGTTTTTTCGCATGCGAATCAGAGATTCCTCGACTTCGCTCGGAATGACAAACGCAGTGAAATATTTTCTTTGCGAGGCACCGTTTTCCCTCTATATTCGCTGCTTACCGCATCAGGCGCGTGAGAGAGTTTGTTGCGCGGCCTGAGCGGGTTTTTTGTCGCCCGGAGCAGGACGTTTGTGGCGGCGCTTTGTTGTTACATTCAGGAAATGCCCACGATTAATCAATTGATTCGAAAAGGACGCCGGAAGGTGTCGGTGAAATCGAAGTCGCCGGCGCTGTTCCGTTGTCCGCAGCGGCGCGGTGTGTGCGTGCAGGTGATGACGCGGACGCCGAAGAAGCCGAACTCTGCCTTGCGCAAGGTAGCGAAAGTGCGGTTGACGAATGGCCAGGAAGTGATTGCCTACATTCCGGGCGAGGGGCACAATTTACAGGAGCACTCCATCGTGCTCGTGCGCGGCGGACGCGTGAAAGATTTACCGGGCGTTCGCTATCACATTGTGCGTGGCACGCTCGACGCGCTTGGTGTCGATGGACGCCGGCGCGGGCGCTCCAAGTACGGAGCGAAGCGCCCGAAGGGTGGCGCGGCCGGTGGAGGCGGCGCAGCGAAAGCGGCGCCGGCAGCGGCCAAGGAAGAGAAAAAGTAAATTTGAACAAGACCATCGAGAATGTCGCGACGGAAGAGAGTTTACAAAAAAGAGGAGCGCGTCGATTCCCGTTATGGGAGTCCGGCGGTGGCGCGGCTCATTACGACCGTGATGAATCGCGGCAAGAAATCGCTTGCGGAACGAATCGTGTATACCGCGATCGAAAAATCGCGCGAAGGTTCTGATTCAGTCGATCCGCTGGAAGTAGTAAACAAGGCGATCGAAAATGTTCGTCCGCGGCTCGAGGTAAAGTCGCGTCGGGTCGGCGGGGCGACGTATCAGGTGCCGATGGAAGTAGGGCCCGCCCGACAAATTTCTCTCGCTACGCGCTGGATTGTCCAATACGCGGACAATCGTAAGGGAGTGCCAATGGCGGATGCGCTGGCCCAGGAGATTAAGGACGCCGCGGCCGGACAGGGGAACGCGATCAAGAAACGGGAAGACACACATAAAATGGCGCAAGCGAATCGCGCGTTTGCGCATTTTAGATGGTAGAGATTATGGCGACGGCGACGATGGAACAGAAAAAGGTCCCGGCAAAAAGTCCAAATTCGCCGGATCGCAAGTTTCCGCTGGAACGAACGCGGAACATCGGCATCGCGGCGCATATCGACGCCGGCAAGACGACGATCACCGAGCGCGTGCTGTTTTACACCGGCATGATCCACAAGATGGGCGAGGTGCACGAAGGCACCACCGTTACGGATTGGATGGATCAGGAGCGGGAGCGCGGAATTACAATCACGTCGGCCGCGACGACGTGCACCTGGGCGCAACGCAAAGAAGAAGGCGTTTACAAAATTTTCGAAGGCGTCAAGCAGCGTATCAACATCATCGATACGCCGGGCCACGTTGACTTCACGGCTGAGGTGGAGCGTTCATTGCGCGTGCTCGATGGAGCAATCGCCGTTTTCGACGGCGTGGCGGGCGTGCAGCCCCAATCTGAAACAGTCTGGCGTCAGGCAACGAAATACAACGTGCCGCGCCTGGCGTTCATCAACAAAATGGACCGCGTCGGTGCGGACTTCGAGATGTCGGTGGATAGCATCCACAAAAAACTCGGCGCAAATGCGTGGCCGATTTTGTTGCCGCTAGGCA
>Ga0209056_10001730_pt1 | contig 23938 bp, 29 predicted proteins | sample GraSoiAngelo_114_FD_185876 | JGI IMG/M metagenome (GOLD analysis project Ga0209056, IMG submission 185876) | Grasslands soil microbial communities from the Angelo Coastal Reserve, California, USA - 14_0903_13_40cm (SPAdes) (version 2) | ecosystem: Environmental > Terrestrial > Soil > Grasslands... | reverse complement strand
CCGGGCCGCGTGCGCCGCCCACGGGAACCTGCCGCTGTCGACGATGGCTCCACCGAGCGTCGTCCCGTGCCCACCCATGAACTTCGTCAGCGAGTGCACCACGATGTCCGCGCCGTAGTCGATCGGGCGCAGCAAGATGGGCGTGGCCACCGTGTTGTCGACGATCAGCGGCACCCCGTGCCGATGCGCCACCCGCGCCAGCGCCTCGATGTCGCAAATGTTCCCCGCCGGATTCCCCACACTCTCGCAGTAGACCGCCCGCGTCTGCTCATCGAGCAACCCTTCGATGGCGCCCGGCTGATCCGACTCCGCAAACCGCACCGTGACCCCCTGACCCGGGAGCACGTGCGCGAACAGGCTGTACGTCGTCCCGTACAGCTGCGGCGCCGACACGATGTTGCTCCCGAGCTCCGTCACGTTCAGCACCGCATAATTCAGCGCCGCCTGCCCCGTGCTCACGCACAGCGCCTCCAGCCCCCCCTCCAGCGCCGCCACCCTCCGCTCCAGCACCGCCGTCGTCGGGTTGCTGATTCGGCTATATCGAAACCCCTCCGCCTCGAGGTTGAACAGGGCCGCCCCATGGTCGGCGCTGTCGAACGCATACGCGACCGTCTGATAGATCGGCACCGCCACCGCCTTCGTCGTCGGATCCACGTCGTAGCCGCCGTGGATAGCGATCGTCTCTCGCCTCATGCCTTCACCTCGACTCGGCCCGCCGCAGCTGTCCGGACGAGGACAACCTTGACCAATGCGGGAATGTCGTCGATCTCGGCCAGATCACACGAGACGAACTGGAGTGAGCCCGGATTGGAGCGGTCCGCCTCCTCCATCGCCTCCGTGAGCTGGGGGGCTCTTTGCGGGCCACCGCGATGACCCGGTACCCGGCGCTGGTGAGCCGGCGCGCGATGCCCAGACCCAGACCCCGGCTGCCGCCCGTCACGATCACATTACGCATGGGGGCGCGCCAGTTTGCCGGTCGCCGCAACCGCCAGGACCGGCACGAAGTGGAGCGCGGCCGGTACCTTGTGCCGCGCCAGCGCGTCACGACAGAGCCGCAGGATCTCGTGCTCGAGTGCCGCATTTCGGCCGTTCGTGGAGGCGGGCTCGCTGGTCAGCACCACGTCGGCGACCACCAGCGCACCCGTGATCGGATTCTGCCGCGTCCGCACCCGCGACATCCGCACCTGCGGGTGGCGATTGATCACCGCTTCCACTTCCTCGGGATGGACCTTCAGGCCGCCCACGTTGATGATCCCGCTCCGGCGACCCACGAAGTAATAGCGGTCCCCTCGCAGCTCGACCATATCGCCCGTGTCGACGAAGCCCTTCCGGTCGGCCAGGAACTCGCCCGGGCTGCCCAGGTAGCGGACCGCCGTCCGCGCCGAGCGGATCCGCAGCGAGCCCTCCTCGACCTTCAGCTCCACCTCCGCGCCGCGCGGCTCGAGCAGGCTCGCCGGAAACCCCGCGAGCCCATCGCTGACATCGAACGCCAGCCCCGCCTCCGTCGACGCGAACGCATGGGCAATCCGCGCCTCCGGGTAGCAGGCCCGCAGATGGTCCAGGATCGTCTGGTCCGCGATCTCGCCGGACAACCGCACGTACTGCGGCACAAGCCGGCGCGCCGACGGGCTCATCAGGGCCCGCCGCCAGTGCGTCGGCGTCCCGGACATATGGGTCACCCCGCGCGCGCCGGCCCGGATCAGAAAGTCCCCCGTCGATTCCTCGGCGCTCGAGAGCACCAGCGACCCGCCGCCGAGCAGCGCGCGCAGGAAAATCTGCAGGCCCCCGTACCGGCGAATGTCGTAAAACGTGCTCCACACGGCCGGGCGGGCCAGCGCCCCGTCACCGGTGATCGCGCCCGCCAGGCTCGCCAACGTGTGCACGACCAGCTTCGGCAGGCCGGTCGTCCCCGAGGTGAGGAGGATCCATTCCGTTTGGTGTTGTGGGTAGCGCTCGCAATCGGCGGGCGCGAGCCGCGGGCTGCATGTGACGACCGATCGAACGCAGGGAGCGCCGACTTCGAGGGCCGCACGATCCGACACGAGCGCATCCACCCCAGCGGGCGCGATCACGAACGGCACCTGCTGCACAGGCAGATCGGGAGGACACAGCACGAGGCGGCTCGCCACGCCATCCAGCTCGATCAGCGCCAACGCCGCCGTGAGCTGGTCCCGGGTCGTAACGAGCACCGAGCGTCCCCGGAGCTCCTCGAGCCGACCTCCGAGACTCGTGGACCCCACCAGCTCGCCCAACCGAACGCTCGCCTCAACGCCCCAGAGCGTGCGCTCCGCCCGGTGCCCTACGGCGCTCACCGAGTCCCACAGTGAGCCTCGGTCAGCGTGCGGCATCTTCGTAGAACCGGATGAAGTCGCCCAGCGTCACCGGAAACTCCGCATCCTCGGCGCCACTGAACGGATCGACGCCCAGCGTGTCCTCGAGATGCGCCACGATAATCGCGAGACAGAGCGAGTCGAGCCCCGACTCCAGCAGCGCTAGGTCGTCGGACAGCGGCGCTAATGCCTTGTGTTGGTCTTTGGCGACTCGCTCAAATTGAGAGATTACAGTAGCCCTCACTGACATGACTGTGGCTCCTCCGCCGCCTGTCGTGATTGCTCTTCGAGGGGCATGGGAGATGTTTCAGGAGTGATGAACGATGTTCTCGATCAGCGTCCGAAGCAGCCCCACGCCCTCGAGGAGCTCGGTCGCGGGTGGCAGCGGGGCGGGCATCAGCGTCAGCTCCGCGTGAAGACGCCGCTCGGCGTACCCGCTATGGACGACATCGCAGACGCCGTGCACGTCGGTGTATTCATACTCCGCCGAGCCCTGCCGGCGGGCGAGCTCGGCCAAATAGGGCATGAACCGGGTGATGAAGCCTTCGAAGAACGCCATCATGAGCACGATCTTCGGCCCCGCGAGGCGCCCCACGAACAGCCGGACATTGTGCAAGTTCCGATACACCGCCAGCGCATCCGAGTCCGTCGGCACGGCGTGGGCCGCGATGGCGAACTTGCGGAGCATCCCCGGGTGGTTGTCGCGCACCTCCTCGAGCAGGTTGTCCTGGATGATCGAGTGGGCTTCGCCTGACGCGCCGGAGAGATAGGCGGCGGTCATCCAGTAGATGAAATTCCCCTCGAGCACCACGGTGTAGCGAGCGATGATCCCGCGCCGTTCGTCGGGGGCGAGCTGGTCGGGCTCGGGGAACGACGCGAGGAGATCCTCGATCGCGCGGTCGATGTGTTCCTGGAGTGGCGCGGTGCGCGATCGTCCGGACGTCACAAGAGTGGATTGCTGCTGTTCTGGGGTCATGGGCCCGCTCCTTGAGGGGTAAAACCTGCCAGTCAAAAACGGTAACTTGCCGCCTCGCCTCCCTGCGGTCGGCGGAACATTAGTGCGGCGGGGATACTCCCACCGAAGGCTCCGGTCGTTGGACGCGCAGGTCGACCTTGGCATGAGGCAGCCCGGCCGAGCCGAGGTGCCGGGTGACGGCCTCGCCTGCCGGGAGCGTCTCCTCGCGCGAGCCGCTCCTGGAAAAAACGGTCTTGACCGTCTCGAACAGGATCCGCAGATCCAGCCAGAACGACATGTGCTTGAGGTAGTAGAAGTCGTAGCGGATCTTCTCCATCTCCTCGTCGATGGAGTTCGCGTACCGATACCGGACCTGCGCCCACCCGGTGATCCCGGGCCGGACCGAGCACCGGAGCGAGTAGTACGGGATCGCGTCGCCTGACACCTCGCTCAGGTTGCGGACGACCAGAATCATGAGCCCGAGATTCGTCACCGGATGGGGCCGCGGACCCACGAGGTTCATGTCGCCCCGGAAGACGTTGACGAGCTGGGGAAGCTCGTCCAGCCGAAACTGCCTCAGCCACATCCCGACGCGCGTGATCCGATCGCGGTTGTCCTGCTCCCACTCGGACTTCGGCCGGCCGACAGGGCGCATGGTGCGGAACTTGACCAGCTTGAAGGGCTGCCTGTACAGCCCCACGCGCTCCTGGATGAAGAACACGGGACCACGCGAGTCGAGCTTGATCAGCAGCACGATCAGGCCGAAGAGGGGTGCCAACACGATCAATCCGATTATCGACACGAGGAGGCTCAACGCACGCGCGAGCGGACGCTGGAGACGCGACATCCGGAAGTTGTGAGAGAAGATGACGCTGCTGGGTGGGACCACCTCGAGGGCGAGCTTTCCGGTCAGGCGCTCGTAGGTCTCGGCGACGTCCTCGACCACGATCCCACGCGCCAGCGACTCGACGAGCCGGCCGAGCGGCAGGTTGCCCTTTCGCTCGGCGAGCGCGACGACGATGCGATCGGGCCGGCTCGCCTCGATGACGCGACCGAGGTTCTCGGCGTCATCGACGACGCCGACGAGGGTGTCGCGGTGGTACGGCTGCCGCTCGATCTCCTCGATGACCTGGCGCCCGAGGGGGCTTGTCCCGAGGATCAGCACGCGCTCGCCGACGTGACGACGGCGCCGGACGCCGTGACACAGGCGTAGCCCGAGCAAGAAGCCGGCGATGACGAGAAGGCTCGCCACGAGCGGGTTCCCGCCAAGCGGCGCCTCGGGGACAAGACTATAGACGAAGCCCATCGGATTCTCTCACGGGGCCGTCCGCCGACAGCCCGCCCTCGACCTTCCTAGACCACTCCACGCGCTTGGCCGCCAGGTCGCACAGGATCGGCCCAAGCTTGTCGGGGGCGTGCCGCACCACCGGACCGGGCTCGAGCAGATCGGCGCGGACGATCACCGGCGACTCACCGGGCAGCGCGAAGTCGAGGTCTACGGGGCTCGCGCCCTCGGCGGCGTACCGGGCGCGCACCTTGGACGGGATTGGAGTCGTGCTGAGGACGACATAATCGAGCACCTCCGGCGGCAGGCCGTGGGTGGCCAGAGCCCGGAGGTGCTCGGCGACACCATATCCATCCGTCTCGCCACGCTCGGTCATCGCGTTGCACACGAAGATCCGGAGGGCTCGCGAGCGCGCCACTGCCTCGGCCACGCCCGGGACGACCAGCGTGGCGAGGAGGCTCGTGTAGAGGCTTCCGGGACCCAGGACCATCGCGTCCGCTGCCTGCAACGCCGCCAGCACTCCGGGCGCCGGGGCCGCGTCGGGAGGATCGATCCGAAGGCGCTTGATCGGAGCACCGCTCCGCGGGATCTCGGACTCGCCGCGAACCGAGCGGCCATCCAGGAGGTCGGCGACCAGGTGAGCCCGCTGCATGGTGGACGGCAGGATGAGGTCGTCCACACCGAGCAGTTCGGCCGCCAGCCGAATAGCCGTTACCTCGTCGGTCGCAACCATGTCGAGCGCCGCCAGGAGAAGGTTCCCGACCGGGTGCTGAGCCGCCCCTCCGAACCGATACTGGAGCGCGGCTGACACCTCCGGGGCCACCCGCGCCAGCGCAATCAGGCAGTTGCGGATGTCCCCGGGCGGGAGGACGCCATACTCCCTTCGCAGGGCTCCCGAGCTCCCGCCGTCGTCCGCGGCCGTCACGATCGCGGTGATCCGGCAACTCGCGGGAAGGTGGCGGCGCAGTCCGGTGAGAACGACCGGTAGCCCGGTACCGCCGCCCAGGGCCACGACCCTCACGGCTTGCTCCACGGCAGGCGCCACCGAGCGCCGCGAGGCGAGGCCACGTACCCGTCGTAGTAGCCGGAGCGGCGCGTGTTGTCACCGTTGAACACGAGGCCCGTCACCTTCGCCGGGTCCACCAGGTCCAGGGTCTGCGCCAGCGCACCTCGCGGCGTTCGATGCGCCTTGACCACGATGAGGAACCCATCGACGTACTTCGCAATGATCCGACCGTCCGGCACGGGAACGAACGGCGGCGTGTCGAGGACGACATACTCGTAGCGCCGTCGCGCTTCGTCGAGCAGCGCCTCGAGCCTCGGCGACTTGAGCAACTCGTAGGGCTCGACGGCGGGTCTGCTCGCAGGCAGCACCGAGAGGTTGAAGTGGGCGAGATGCTCCACCGTGTCCTCGAGCGTAAGGCCCGGATCCCGGAGGGCGTCCACGAGGGAGCGTCTCGCGCCAGAGAGCCTGAGCTGACGCGCCACCGCCGGCCGGCGAATGTCGAGGTCCACCAGCAGGACGCGGGCGTCCGCCGATTGCGCGAGCGCGCCCGCGAGATTGATGGCCGTCGTGGTCTTGCCGTCGCCGGCGCCCGGGCTCGTGACCGCCACGACGTGGAGGATTGCGCCCTTGCGCAACGTCTCGACGACGTGGCGGAGCATGCGGTATTGCTCGGCCTCGAACGACCGAGGATCGAGCAGGCTCACGAGGTGCGCCCCGACGCGATGCGAGCGATCGACCGCGCGCTCGGTCGTCGGCGCCCGTGCCTCGCGGACCGGCGGTGGGAAGCGCACAGACGGAGTCGGCGGCACCTCCGCGGACGGTGCCGCGGGTGCCGCTGACGCGGACGGGTCGACGGTGGGAGGCGGCGAGGGCGCCGGCGTCTCGAGGACCTGCTCCGTCTCAGCTCGCTCGAGCGCTTCGAAGAATTTGCTCATCGTAGGAACAGGTCGCGCACATGGCGCGCGAAAGTGAGGAGCTGCGTGGCTTCGGTTCGGAGCGGCGACACGGCGATCCCGGCGATCAGCGCGGCAGCGACCGCGCCCAAGAACCAGCGCTCCCAAGTGGCCCGGGCCAGCGAAGCGGGCCGACGCGCCGGACGCTGCGCCGCACCCGCGAGCGCCGCGATGGCCTGGTCGACCGTGTCGACCTCGATCCGTCGCCGGTGCTCGGCGTAGCCGATGACGAGGCAGTGGTCACACAGAATGTTGACGCGGCGTGGGATCCCGCGCGAGTAGGCGGCGATCCGGTCCTGAGCCCGGTCGCTGAAGAGCCCGAGGTCGCGTGCGCCCGCAACACGCAGACGGGTCTCGATATAGTCGCGGACCTGCTCGCGTGACAAGGGGGCCAGGCCACACTGGAGTTCGATCCGCTGCTGGAGCTGACGAAGCTCTGGGCGGTTGAGCTTCGCCCGCAACTCTGGCTGGCCTACGAGGAGGATCTGCAGGAGCTTCTCCGTCGGCGTCTCGAGGTTGGAGAGCATGCGGATTCTTTCAAGGGTTGCCGGGTCGAGGTTCTGCGCTTCGTCGAGAATGAGCACGGTGTTCTGGCCGGCGCGTCGACGGTCGAGCATGAAGCGCCGGAGGGCGAGGAGTCGCTGGGCCGGTGAGCTCGGGGGGGTCGGCACCCCCAGCTCCTCGAGCACATACTCGAGCAAATCTTCGAACGGGAGCATCGTGTTGAACACGTACGCGACCGCGGTCTGGCCGTTGACTCGGTTGAGTCGCTGGAGAAAGGCGTGGAGAAGGGTGGTCTTGCCGGTTCCGACCTCGCCGGTCAACACCAGGAACCCGCGATTCTCCTGCACGCTGTACACGAGCTGCGCCAAGGCCTCGCGGTGCCCGGGCGTGAGGTAGAGAAACTTCGGATCGGGTGTCGCGTTGAACGGCTTTTCTTTGAGCCCGTAAAACGTCAGATACATCGGTTCAGACCTCCAAAGAGCCGCCGTCGGGGCGCCGCCAGACATGCGCAGCTCGGGATCAAGACCCGCCCCGGGACAGCATCTGGACCAGCTGCTCGTTTCCGTGCGCCACGTGATAGGACGCCACCACAACGAGAGCCAGCCCGAGCGTGATCGCGGCCGTCGCCAGCCAGCGCCGACGCGCCAGTCGGGTCGTCTCGGCGTCGTTCGCAACGAGCGGGATGCTCACCAGCACCGGCGCCTTCGTGAACGACCGGAGGTCCTCGAACGTGTGGAAGGAGGTGTCGAGCCGCTCGGCCAGCACTGCCGCGGCCGCCGCCGCCCCAAGGGACAGCAGCACGCCGACGAGGATGAGCCGGGTCCGGTTCGGCGCCAGCGGCTGCTTCGCCGGAATGGCGGAATCCAGGATCCGGAACTGCTCGCCCTGTCGGCTTTGCTCCATGCTCTCCGCGAGTTGGGCGTCCTCGTACCGCTTCATCAGCGAGGCGTAGTGCTCTCTTGCCGACTCGAAGCCCCGCGATATCTCCTGGAACTCCTGCTCGCGCTGCGGGGAGTTCTCGACACGTCGCTGATACGTGCTGATGTCGCGCCGGAGGCGTTGCTCCTCGGCCTTCAGAGACTTGATCTCCGAGTCGGGGTCGCCGAGAGCGGCCGCGTCCACGGCCAGGCTCCCGTCCGGTTTCGCCTCGGCGAGCTCGCGCTCGAGAATAGCGATCTCCGACTTCACGCGAATGACGTCCGGATATTTGTCGCTGAAGCGTGTGCGCAGGTCCAGCAGCTGTCGTTTCAGCTTTGCGAGCTTGGTGGTCGCGGGGTCGGAGGCTCCCTGTGCGCCGGACGCGTCCGGCTCGGCCAGCTGCCTCGCCCGCTGATCCCTCGCCCGTACCTGGTTCACGCTGTTCATGTGGAGCTGGGTCTGGAGTCGCTCCAGGGTGGCGAGGTTCACTACCATCTGCTGGGGGAGCTCGCCGAGGTGGCGCGCCCTGAAATCTCCGACTCGCGCTTCCTGCTCGTCCACGCGCTTCTTCGCTTCCGCCAGCTGATCCTTCAGGAACTGGGTCGTTTGTGACGCTTGCCGCTCGCGGATCTTCGCATTCTCCTCGACGTAGAAGGACGCGAGCGTATTGGTGACCTTGGCGACCGTCTCCGGCTCGCGCCCTCGATAGCTGAGGTTGAACGCGACGGTGGCACTCCGGCCGCTCACCAGTTGTTCAACCCCCTTGAGCTCGAGCTGGATGTCACGTCGCATTTTCTCGACGACCGCCTCCACCGGCACCCGATTCCCCAAGTCCGGATAGAGGGCGAGACGCGCGATCAAAGTCTCCAGCTTCGCTCGGCTCAGGATCTCCTGGCTGATCGTCTGGAGCCTGGTCTCGAGCTCGCCGGTGATGGAGGATCTGACGAAGTTCTCCGGGACCTGGTGGCGCTCCACGAGCACGGTGGCGGTCGACCGATAGATGTCCGGCAGGAAGGTCGCGATGCTCGCCGTGCCGGCCAGCGTCAGCGCAAAGACTCCCACCGCGAGCCACTGCCGGCGGCTCCATATCGCGAGCCCCAGCTCGAGCACCGTATCCGTTCCCATTCCTACGGCACCACGACGATGTCGCCGGGCTGGAGTACGAAGTTCTCGTGCTCCCCGTCCGATGCGATGACCTTGCCGTAATTGAAGGGAATCCGTTTCGTGGCCGCGCCGTTGGGCCTGAGGACGAAGATTCGCGCGCGCGAGGCGAAGTCGTTGAACGGGCCGGCCTTGGCCAGAGCGTCCAGCACGGTAGCCCGACCCTTGAGCTCGTAGCGGCCCGGGTTCTTGATTTCGCCCACGACAGAGACGTTGAAGCTCCGGGCCTCCTGGACGATGACCGAGATTTCAGGTGACGGCACATACTCGTTGAGCTTCTTCGTCAGGACGTCCCGCACTTGCATCGGGGTGAGGCCCGCCACCGGTACGTCGTTGAGCAGCGGGAGCGAGATTCTACCGTCCGGGCGGACCTGCACGGCGCGGCTGACGGCCGGGTTGTTCCACACGGCGATGTCGAGGACGTCCTCGGGCCCGATCTTGTACTCGCCGTCCACCCCCACGGGCCCGGCCCCCAGGGCCCCAGACCCCGGGGCCCCGGAGGGTCCCTTCGACCGTTCCTGAGCCGCGGCGAGCCCGGCGGCGAACAGCGACACGACGAGAACCGCGGTGACGACACGTCGACCCAGCGCCATCATGCTCGTCCTCCTCAGGGGCTACGCCGCTACCACCCAGGTGCAGTCCACGTGCACGGCCACGCTGCGCCGCAGGAGGTCGACCGACACCACGAGCAGGCCCCGATTCGGTTTAGTGCGAACGAGTATGCCTTCCATGTCTTCCAGCGGCCCGCGGGTGATCCGCACCCGCTGGCCCTCGCGCAAGTACGCGTACGGCAGGGCAGGTACTCGGGCATCGACGATCCGCCGGATCACCCCGAGCTCCCCGTCAGGAACCGTCGCGAGCCGGTCCCAGCGCTCGCCGAGCACTCGCACCAGCCCGCGCGCTTTCACGACTTCGAAGTAGCTCGCCTTGTCCACCACGCCGTTGAGGAAGACGTACCCCGGGAACATCGGGACACGGATGAGGTGCCGAAGCCCGCCGCGCCGTGACCACCGGTCGATCATCGGCAGGAACAGATCGAATCCCTTGGCTACCAGCTGGTCGTGGACAAGCTGCTCGCAGTGGCTCCGCGTCCACAGGGCGTGCCATGCCGGCGAGGCACACACGGCAGCGATCATGGCGGTGTCGCAGGTCCGAGATATCGGCTGGAGCATCGTCGCGTCGTTCATCGGATGGGCTTCGCCCCTTTTGGTTTCGCGCCTCCCTATCGGGGGCCGAACCACGCTGAGCGGTACACGTCGTTCCTCACGGTCTGGGTCCGCCGAGCGGACCCGCCCGACCGCCTATTCCACCGTGATGCTGTTCGCGACAGTCCCGGGCTCGCGCGGGGTGTCGAGCACGTAATCCACGGCGTCCCCTCTACTGATGTGCCGGACGATTCCGTCCACGAGCCCTGCGTCCCTCTCTTCGCGTTCTTGGGCGCGCGTCGCGCCCTGTGCGACATGTGTGCGCCATGTCTGATTCTGCTGTCACCGTACGGCGCTGCTGGATGACCCTCAATTCAGGGAACCCCTGAGCGCGCATCAGGAAGTTCCCGTAGCGACGGATGCGGGTTCCCCCCAGTACCGTCGTCATTCGGCGTCGCCCTCGATGACGACCTCCAGAATCTCTTCCTTGCGCGACCGTCGCTCGGTCCGCCGCCGGCGCTCCTCCTGGATGGGCCGGCCGATCGCGCGCCGGTCGCCGCGGCGCCGATCGGCGATGACGACGATGTCGTCACGCCCCTCGAATGCTCTACGCAACCGTTCCGCGAGCTGGGCGTACGGTTGGCGGACGATCAGGAGCATCCGCCCGGGGTTGTGCGTCAGCCCCTCGGTCACGCTGAGCATCCGGACGACGAATGCAGGGATGGACTCCGTCATCGCCGGCGTAGAGCGGCGACCCTGTCGCTCTCGGCGGGCCGACGCGGCCTCAAGTTCCCACGAACGGTGCGAAAGATCTCCTCGAGGGAGCGTGCGAAGTCCGGCCGGGCCAGAACCTCCTCCGCCCCGAGGATCGTCCGGGCGGTGTCACGCAGGCTCCGACGCATGTCCAGCTTGCGCTCCAGGATGCGCTGGAAGGCCTCGGCCTCGGAAAGCCCGAGCCGCGCGATCAGCACCTTCTTGGCGTGCTCTACGAGCCTCCGGAGTACCGGCATTTCGCTCGGGTCGCTCCCCTCTCTCCGGAGGATCCGGAACTCTCCGAAGCGTTCCAGCGCGATTTCGATGGCCGAGACGAGCAGCTTCCGGTCTACGGAGGTGAGGTACGCGACGACACCCGCCGCCCGCGCGCGGCGGACGAGCTCGGCGCCGGCATAGGGGGTGAGGAGGATGACGGGCACCGGCTGGTCGGTGACGATCGTGCGTGCCGTCTCGATGCCGTCGAGCCCGGGGAGCGTGGCCTCTACGAGGACGAGATTCGGCTGGAGCCTCTGGGCCGCCACGACCGCCTCTCGCCCGTCCCTGGCCAGTCCCACCACGCGATGGCCAAGGTGCTCAAGCTCCTTCTTCAGGCGGGCCGCGACGAAGTCCTTGGGCTCCACGACGAGTATCTCGAGCGGCTCCGCGCCTCGACGATCGAACCCCATCGCTCGCGAGTAAACCGCTAGGCGGTACGGCGTGACAATCCGCGGTATCCCTGAGATCGAAACAGGGAATTACTGGGAGCAGACAATGCGAGCCCGGGGTATCAGGGGCGGCCGCGAAGTAGCCGCAGTAGTCTCAGATCTTGACCAGGCCCCGGCGAATCGCGTAACGGACGATGCCCGCGATGTTCGGCGTGTCGAGCTTCCTCAAGATGTGTGCCCGGTGGGACTCGGCGGTCTTCACGCTGATCCCCAGGGCCTCGGCGACCTCCTTCGTGGTCTTACCTTCCGCGACGAGCTGCAGGACTTCGCGCTCGCGCGGCGTCAGCGGGTCGGGCGGAAGCTCCGACTTCGCCAGATATGCCTGGACAAGCGTGCGCGAGACGCGGGGGCTCAGGTACATCATGCCTTTGAGCACTTCGTGGATCGCCCGGACCAGATCCGTCGACGCCTGGGTCTTCACGACATACCCCTTGACGCCCAGCCGGATCGCCTCCAACACGTAGCGGTCGTCCGCGTGCATGGTCAACAAGATCACCTTCGCGAGCGGACACGCCTGTAAGATTTCGCGCGCCGCGCCCACACCGTTCAGGATCGGCATCCCGTAGTCCAGCACCGCGACGTCCGGACAGGTCTCGGTGGCCAGGCGAACCGCTTCCTGGCCGTTGACCGCTTCGCCGACGACCTCGAAGCCTTCGCGCTGCAAGAGAAGCCGGAGGCCCTGCCGGACGATCGCGTGATCGTCGGCTAGCAGGATGTGCGTCGCCATCACCTGCTAGTCTAGTGGCTACGCACCGCGCACAAATCCGGTAAGTTCCGGAAATCGGACCCGGGAAATCCCTGACCGCTGACGGTCGACCAGGGCGGCCGGGAGCGGATCAGGGCTGGATCAATCCACGGCGGACGGCGTAACGCACGAGACCGGCGGTCTCGTGGAGGTCGAGCTTCTTCAAGATCCGTGTCCGGTGGGACTCCGCGGTCTTGAAGCTGATCCCCAGGAGCCCGGCCACCTCCTTGGTCGACTTCCCCTCCGCGACGAGCTGCAGCACCTCGCGCTCCCGGGACGTCAAGGGATCGCGCGGCATCTCCGACTTGGCCAGGTAGGCTTGCACGACCGCCTGCGAGATGCCGGGGCTCAGGTACATCATGCCCCGCAGCACCTCGTGAATCGCGCGCACCAGATCCGATGACGCCTGGGTCTTCACGACGTACCCCTTGACGCCCGCCTGGAGCGCCGAAAGGACGTAATGGTCGTCCGTATGCATCGTGAGTAGGATCGCCTTGGCCCGCGGGCAGGCGCGGATGATCTCCACGGCGGCGTCGAGCCCGTTCAGGAGCGGCATCGAGAAGTCGAGGACCGCCACATCCGGGCAGCGCTCGCGGGCGTGACGGACGGCTGCCTGGCCGTCGTCGGCCTCCGCGACGACGGTGAACCCTTCCCGCTCCAGCAGGGCCTTTAGACCCTGCCGGACGATCGCGTGGTCATCAGCGAGGAGAATCCGATTCGCCACCATCCCCCTCCACGGTTACGGAAATGACCAGCTGCGTTCCGCCTCGCGGCGTCGCGATGATGTCCAGCGTTCCTCCGACCGCGTGCAGTCGCTCCGCGATGCTGGTGAGCCCGAGACCGCGCGAGCCCCGCCGCGTCAGCACGGTCGGCACGTCGAACCCCACACCGTCGTCCCGGATGGCACAACGCAGCAGACGGCCGCTCCGCACGAACGTGATGGACACGCGGGTCGCCTGCGCGTGCTTCGTCACATTGGTCAGCGCCTCCTGCACGATGCGGTAGAGCGCGGTCTCGGTCGGCGCGGGCAATCGTTTGCCCGGGGACCCCTCGACCACAATCTGCAGCCCGGTCCGCCTCGAGACGCCATCGGCGAGGAACTCGAGCGCGGGCTGGAGGCCGAGATCGTCGAGGATCGTCGGGCGGAGCTCGTGGGACAGGTGCCGCAGCTGCTCTTCGATCTTGTCCAGGAGCCCTCGCACATCCTCCAGACGCTGCGCGACATGAGGCGGTAGGTCGCGGGCCACATCGGCCAGCCCGATGTGGACGGAGGCAAGCAGCTGTCCGGCCTCGTCGTGGAGCGCGTGGGCGATTCGCTTGACCTCCTCCTCCAGCATCTCGTTCACGTGGCGCAGCGCCGCCTCGGCGCGCTTGCGGTCGGTGATGTCACGCGCCACGCCCAGAACGCCGACGATCCGCGCGTCCTGCACGAGGGGCGTCGCGACGAACTCGCCGGGGACCCAGGCGCCGGACTTGGTGAGAATGCCCAGCTCGAACATGGGGGCCACCCGGCCCTCGAGGACGGCCCGGAGGAGCTCCACGGCGCGTGGGAGGTCATCCGGATGCACGAGGGGGGAAAAGTTCTTGCCGATCCACTCGGTGCAGGACCACCCGGTGACCGCCTCGAAGGCCGGGTTCAGGGACATGATCGTTCCGTCGGTCGAGAGCGTATAGATGATGTCGCGCGCGGTGTCGACCAAGCTCCGGTAGCGCTGCTCGGATTCGCGAAGGGCGGCGTTGACCTCCTGGCTCCGGCGATGGGACATCTCGAACGGCAGCAGGCCCTCGACGAAGAATTTGCCGGACGCCCGGAGCGCGCGCGAGCCCTCCCGCCGGGTCCGCACTCTCAGGAACGCGTTCAGCAAGGTCCGGTGCTGAATCGTCGCCAGGTCGTGCACACCGAGGCCTTGAGCGAGGGCCTGCCGACCCAGGTCGTAGGCCTCCTGCAGGGCCGCCTCCCCTCGCCCGGCCAGGTAGTCCTGCAGCGCGCGCGCGTAGCGCTGCGCCAGCTCTCGGAGCTCCGGGTTCACGTCGCGAGCCCGAGGTAGCGGACGACGAGCACGAGCGCGTCGTCGTTCTGCTTGCCCCAGCGGGCGAGGATGTAATCGGACAGCCGTGGGGGCGGATCCCGCTGCGGGAGACGGTCGTTGGAGAAGTCGCTCCGGACGCCGTCGGTTGCGAGGATCAGTGTATCGCCCGGCGTGACCGGAACGATTTCCGCGGCGAGCGCCGGCAGGTGCACTCCCACGACGCCGCCCCGCATCAGGAGTGACTCCCGGCGCGGGCTCGCCTGCTCGCGCAGCAGGAGACCTTCCACGTTGCCCACGCCGAGCCACGTCATCGTCTGGTCGCGCGCGATGAACGAGGCCACGCTGATGACTGCGCCGCGCGTGCCGAGCAGACTGCGGTGACAGTCCCTGACGAGCGGGATGACCTGCTCTTGCGCGTGACGCTCGAGCGACGTCACGGCCATCTTCGCCGCATCCGCGGCTTCGGCCCCGTGCCCCAGTCCGTCCACGACCGCGACGAGCGCGCCGTCGGGCGTCGGCGTGACCAGGTAGCGGTCGCCGGACTCGGTCTGGCCGGCCTGGGTCACCTCGGCCACGGCCCACTCGATCAGCCCCATCCTCACCGCTTCCATCTTCGGACCGTCACCGTCGTACCCTTGCCGAAGTCGGACGTGATCTCGAACTCGTCCATCAGTCGCCGCGTGCCCGGCAGGCCCAGGCCGAGACCTCCGGAGGTGGAGTACCCGTCCTGCATCGCCAGCCCGATGTCCGGGATCCCGGGGCCATCGTCGGCGGCCACCACCTCGATCCCCCGCTTTCCGTTGTTGTCGACCAGTCGGAGGGTGACCTCGCCGCGCACCGCGTAGCGGACTATATTCCTCGCCAGCTCCGAGATCGCGGTGGCGACGACGGCCAGGTCGGTGGAGGGGAAACCGCAGTGCGACGCCAGTTCCCGCCCCTTCTGGCGGGCGGCAACGATGTCGGCATCGCAGTCTATTGACACTCGCACTTCATCAGCGATGAGTGCGAACCTCATAATTGGACCCATTCCCCTTGCGGTTAAGGTAGGCGAGGCCCTCTTCCAGGTCCAGCGAGGTCGCCACGCCCTCCAGCGTGAGCCCCAGTTTGACCATCGAGAAGGCGACCTCCGGCTGGATGCCGACGATGACGGTCTCCGCCCCGCGCAACCTGATCATGTGGGCGACGTCGCGCAAGGTACGGGTCGCGAACGAGTCGATCACGTCGAGCGCCGTCACGTCCACGATGACGCCGCGCGCCCGGACCTTGCTGACCTGCCCGACGAGCGCGTCGCGCAGCTGCTTCAGGTCCTCGTCCGTGAGCGCCGATTGAACGGTCGCGATCAGAAACGCGCCCTGCTTGAGGATCGGAACCTGCACGGTCCCCTCCCCCAGCCGCTACGCGGGTTGCGCGGCTGGCTCCTGCGTCGGGACAACCTTGTACCCCAGCAGCCGCTCGGCCTCTTCGATACCTCCCTGGAGATCGCCGACCGTATTCATCTTCCCAAGATCCACCCCGATATTAACAATGGTCTGGGCGATCTCGGGCGACAACCCGGTGACGATCACGGTGGCGCCGAGGAGCCGCGCGGCCTCGACGGTCTGCACGAGGTGGTTCGCCACGGGCGAGTCGATGTAGGGCACGCCCGTGATGTCCAGCACGACGACCTTGGCGCGGTTGGTCCGGATGCCCCGGAGCAGCTGCTCGGTCAGCTGACGGGCGCGCTGGGGGTCGATGACGCCGATGATCGGCAGGATGAGCAGGCGCTCGCGGACTTGGAGCACGGGGGTCGACAGCTCGCGGATCGCTTCCTGCTGCTCGCGGATGATACGCTCGCGCTCCTGGACGAAGCCGACGGCGACCGTGGCCGCGATGCGGTTGGCGGCGGGCTCGTAGGCGTCGAGGCTCCGGTTCAGCTTGTTGAAGTCCTCGCGATACTTCGCGAACAGCGAGCGCGCGAGCACGTCGCGAAGCAGGAGCACGATCCCGACGACCTCGTGCGTCTCGACGCCTCGCGGAATGATGCGTTCCGACAGATTACGCGCGTAGGCTTGCAGGGCCTCGTACGTCCCCGTCTCGAGTGCCTCGACGTAGTTGTCATAGACGGACGTCGCCTCGGCGAAGATCTCTTCCTTCGTCATCGCCGTCAGCAGCTTGTTCTCCGTGATGAGCCGGGCCCACTCCTCGCGGAGCTGGGCGCGTTGCTGTCTGAGGTGCGACACCAGCTCGCGCAGTCGCGAGGCGGTGGTCTCGAGACGGGCTTCCGTCATGGTCGCGAGATCCGGGCTGTTGCTCATCGGGCTCCTCCTGGCCTGCTCGACATCAGTCGAGACAACTGCAGCGTGTTGTGCAAGTGGCTGCAGCGGCGTTCAACAGCCCGAGTCTAGGAGCCAACCCCGATAACTCCTATCAGGTGTTTACCTGATCTGGATACCGGAGAATCCCTGAGGGAGGGCGGCGCACCGGGAAAGAACCTCGGCCGAACCCGGAGTTACAAGGCTAGACGGTCCGGTTCGCTTGACTCACCAGCGACTGTTGCACCTCGGCACGCCATATCAGCACATGCTCATCGCAAATGCCATGGGTGATATCCGCCATGTCCAGAGGTTCCTTCTGTCCGAGCACCGCCGGGCGTCCCAGACGCTGGCACCACGCACACACGACCGTCATGGCGGACCTCCTTTGGTGACCCTGCGCCACTCTAGGCGTCGCGGAGGATCGGCCGCCATCCGGCCTTTCCCCGAGGCGATCGCGGGAAAATCCCCCTCCGTGGGCCTTCGGGGGCACACGGTCTTGCGCAGGGCGGCCCGCGGCGTTATTGATTGGCGGCGATGTGCGAGCCGCAGGGCGGCCCGGGGGCTGGGGCCCCCAGGCCCGAGGCGAGCGAGATACAAATGAAAAAGCTCGACGGCAAGGTCGTGGTGGTGACCGGCGCCTCCCGCGGCATCGGGGCCGAGATCGCGCGGCTCTTCGCCGCCGAGGGCGGACGGGTGATCTGCGCGGCGCGCACGCTGCGGGAGGGAGACCACCAGCTGGCCGGGGCGCTCGAGACGACGGTGGCGGACATCCGCGCCGGCGGCGGCGAGGCGCAGGCCGTCACCGTCAACATCGCCGAGCCCGCCGAGTGCGAGCGGCTGATCGGCACCACGCGCGACACCTACGGGCCCGTCGACGTCCTCGTCAACAACGCCGCGCTGACCTACTACGTGCCCGTGAAGGACTATCCGCTGAGCCGCTGGATGCGCTCGTGGGCCGTGAACTTCCACGCGCCCTTCGTTCTGAGCCAGCTGGTGCTCGTCGACATGATCGCGCGCCGCACAGGCGCGATCGTCAACATCTCGTCGGGCGCCGCGGTCGGCCCCGGGCGAGGTCCGTACCGCGATCCGACCGTCGGCGCCCGCGGCGGGACTTGCTACGGCGCCGAGAAGGCGGCGCTCGAGCGGTTCACCCAGGGCCTCGCCGCCGAGGTCTACCAGCATGGTGTCTCGGTGACGTGCGTGTCGCCCTCGCAGATCGTCCCGACACCGGGCACCGTCTACCATCGCCTCGTGACGGGCATGGACGACCCGCGCGGTGAGCCGCCGGCTCTCATGGCGAAAGCCGCGCTCCTGCTCGCGACGGAGCCGCTCGAGAAGATCTCCGGTCGCGTGACCTACAGCCAGCAGATCCTCAAGGAGTTCGGCTGGATCACCGAGGCCCGCGGCCGGGGGGTCGAGACGCGCGGCAGCGGGTATTCGGAAGCGTAGAGAGAAAGACTGCCTCCGGCTCGTCACCCCCGCGGTGTAGAATCATGCCGATCATGAGGCACGCTCTGATCACTGGGATCACCGGCCAGGATGGAGCGTATCTCTCGAAGCTTCTGCTTGAGAACGGATACAAGGTCTACGGTCTGATCCGACGCACAAGCGTTCCGACCACGGAACGCCTCCACTACCTCGACGTGGCCGACCGGGTTGCTCTGCTCGACGGCGACGTGACGGATCAGGGATCGCTCGTCCGGGCCCTCGAGGCTGCCGAGCCGGACGAAGTGTACAACCTCGCCGCCCAATCTTTCGTGGGCCTGTCCTGGCGCCAACCCGTTTTGACGACGGAAGTCAACGGAATCGGCGCGGTGAACACCCTCGAAGCCATCCGTCGCGTCAACCCGAAAATTCGCTTCTACCAAGCCTCCACGAGCGAGATGTTCGGGCTGGTCACCGAGTCGGTGCAGTCGGAGGCGTCGCCGTTCCACCCGCGAAGCCCGTACGCCATCGCCAAGCTTTTTGCGCACTGGACGACGATCAACTACCGCGAGAGTTACGGGATGTTCGCGTGCGCCGGCATCCTGTTCAACCACGAGTCGCCGGTACGCGGCATCGAGTTCGTGAGCCGGAAGATCACGGATGGGGTCGCACGGATCAAGCACGGGGTGGCCAAGGACCTCCGGATGGGGAACCTGCATGCCAAGCGGGACTGGGGTTTTGCGGGTGACTATGTTCGCGTGATGCGGCTGATGCTCCAGGCCGACCACCCGAGAGAGTATGTGGTAGCGACGGGCCGCACTGTTTCCGTCCAGGAGTTCTGCCAGATCGCCTTCTCGCATGCGGGGCTCGACTGGAGAGAGTACGTACGGGTCGATCCGCAGTTCGCCCGCACTGCCGAGGTTCCAGCCCTCTGTGGGAACGCCGCGAATGTGAAGGCGGAGCTCGGCTGGGAGCCCACGACCACGCTCGAGGAGCTCATCGCGATGATGCTCGAGGCGGATCTCAAGCGAGTGAGGGATGAGCGGCGGTGACGGCCAAGGGTCCGTCTCCGGCCAGTGCATGGCGATGACGGAGCCCACGGTCTGACGCGGGCCGAACGGCCTACCAGTTTCGCTCGCCTCGGCTGGGCGTCCAGATCACTGCGAGCGAAGGCGCGGCGCGCTGTGAAGCCCAGTGAAGCTCCGGGAGACGAGTAGGGTCATCACGGGTCCGCATGAAGGCCGTGGGAGGGTGCTCGCGTGCATGGCCCTGTCTCCGCGCCGGTACCGGTATTACGTTTTTCTCGTCTTGGCGGTGGGGGCGTGGGAGCAATGGATAAACCTGCTCGTCTTCCTCGTCGCGGCCTCGACCATCCTCGTCCTGCAGTCCGCGAGGGGACGCTCGCGAGCGATCCTCGTGCATGGGGTACTCATTCCCCTGCTGATCGGAGGGATCTATGTCGCCCTGCATTCGCGTTCCGCGCCGACCTTCTCTTGAACTACATGAGCAGCGCCCCGCTGGCTCTGGCGTTCGAGCGATACCTGGAAGGGCGCATCCTCGGGCAAGTCCCGTTTCGGCGCCCCGTGCTGGACCTTGGGTGCGGCGATGGTCTCTTTGCGCACCTTCTCTTCGACTCCTTCACCTATAATCCCCAGAGGATCTGCCTTCTGAACGACGCCCTGTACCCACTTGCCGGCATGAGCTTGCTCAGCAAGGGACTGTTCGACCGATGGGTGCTCTGGCCCCGCCTCCGTCGGCTCACGATGCGGCCGCTGAGCCGCATCGTGGAGGGATTCCTGGAAGGATGTCTCAGCGCCGACCCGGGAGGCCTCGTCTTCCTAGCCCTGGAGAAGGGTGCCTCCAGATGACCAAGGTCAGCGTGATCCTCCCGACCTACAACGAAGCCGGCAACATCATCGACCTGGTCAACGCGATCATCCAGCAGATCCCGCGTGACTACGACTACGAGATCATCGTCGTGGACGACAATAGCCCTGATAACACTCACGGGCTTGTCCGCGAAACTTTCCAGACGAATCCAAAGGTTGTCCCCGTGCTTCGGACAATCGATCGAGGGTTTGCCAAGTCCATCCGGGAAGGGATCGAGAGGGCCAGCGGCGACCGTATCGTCGTGATGGACACGGACTTCACCCATGATCCGGCCGAGATCCCCAGGCTCCTCCACGTGGGGGAGGTCTACGACATTGTCAGCGGGTCGCGGTTCTGCCCGGGCGGCAACATGCAGGACGTCAAGCATTACATCGCCAGCATGCTTTACAACTGGATTCTACGGGTCGTGTTGAGGACACAGGTCCAGGACAACCTGGGCGGGTATTTCACCATCCGGAAACCCGACATCCTGCGCCTACCCCTGGACGGGATCTTCTTCGGGTACGGCGAATATTTCTTCCGCCTCATTCACCATGGGCAGCGGCAAGGGATGTCCATTGTCGAGATACCCGCGGTGTATCGAACCCGAAAGGCGGGGACGAGCAAGTCGAATTTTGGGAAGTTCCTATTCACGTACACGGTGGCCGCAATCAGGCTGAAGCGCGAGCGCACGAGGGCGAAAGGGTAGCCCCCCAGGATGTGGCGCGGGTGCCTCAGGGGCAAGATCCTCGCAGGCCCGGCGGGACGTCACCAGCAATCTGGCGCATCGCGCGGGCGGTCGGGCAGACAAAAACGGACGATTCGAGGCTACCCAATTGAGTTTTCGCCACCAATTTCGCTCCGCGCGCGGGGTAGAAGTGCAGTGCCGCGAGTTGGGTCTTGGCTGCGGTCACTTGGAAGGCCTCGATGCCATGGCTGCGGAAGTGCTCCTGTAATGCCGCGAACAACGCCTTGCCCACACCCTTGCGTTGGGTGGCCGGATCAACGGCAAGACTGGTGAGCTCGCTGACCGGGAGGTGGGTGGTATTACGCGAAGTCAAATAACGCCGAATCGACACAAGGGGGGACAACGAGCGGCCGCTCAGCAAATACGAGACCAAGCGGACCGCGAGCTTGAGGCCACGTCGCAGGATGAATCGGTGATAGAACTTTCCTATATCGTCGGTCCCGCTTACGAATCCGATGACCTTGTCGCCCTCGAGTGCAACGAGCAATATGCAGCCGGAATCCCTCGCCACATAGCGGTAAAAGTCGGCAAGGAAAGCGACACCGAATTTCGCGAGGAACCCGGCTTGCAGCTCAGTTTCGTGAAGCTGGGCCACTCTTTGGAAGTGATGAGCGGGTGCAGCGGGGCCGAGAGGAACGATCGTGCATGAATACGGGGGCGCGGGCATGGAACCGCTCAGAGAGCTCGTCCCGACATGCTTGGTCCACGCTTGACGATCCGGCCGCGCTCCATCCAGATGCACTCGTCACAGTACTGGATGATCTGATCCATTCCGTGAGACACCAACAGGACCGAACAGGGCCAGCACATGAAGCACCCATACGATCGGCACGAGCAGCATCGTCCATGAAAGACGCCCGGTTACCGCCAGAGCCATGGTGATGACGGCGAAGCCCACGACCATTGTGATCTGACTCAGCAACACGGCCTTCGCTGGGGCCAGATCGATGGGGAAGACGGTGTTGCTCAGGGCGGACTTGTTGGCCACGACCGCGCCGACTCCGGTCACGAGGGCTTCGCTGGTCGCCAGGAATGGCACCAGCCCCGAGAAGATCAGGAGAACGTACTCGGTCGCCGACAGGCCAGGAACTTTTACTTGAAAGATGACGAGGTAGACAGCGGCGTAAACGCCCAGCAGCACGAGTGGGATCACGACAGCCCACCCGACACCGAGCACCGAGCCCGCGTAGCGGGCCCTGAGCTCGTGCCGCGCAACGCGCCACAAAAGACGGCGGCGACTGATCAGAAAGCGGGTGGAGTGGTCGAAGGTTGTTGCCCTCACGGCGCCTTCAGCGACTCCGTCTACGCTCTGGGATGAAACGCAGCGACCCAGTCTACCACGTACGCCTGCTGGGCCGGCGTCAGCTCGGGATAGATCGGCAGCGCGAGGCTCTCGCGGGCGGCGCGCTCGGACTCGGGGAAGTCGCCCGCGCGGTAACCGAGATCGGCGAAGCACTCCTGGAGGTTGAACGGGACCGGGTAGTAGATCTCCGTGCCCACCCCCTGGGCCGTGAGGAAGTCCCGCAGCGCGTCCCGCTTCGGCGACCGGATGACGAACTGGTTGTAGATGTGCGAGCGGATGGCCGGCGTTGGGTCCGTCACCGGCGGCAAGCCGACGGCACCTCGCGCCACGAGCCCCGACTGGCGGAAGAGCTCCCGGTAGCGGTCGGCGTTCTCCCGCCGAGCCTGATGCCAGGTGTCGAGGTGCCGGAGCTTGACCAGCAAGACGGCGGCCTGGATCGTGTCCAGCCGGAAGTTGCCGCCGACGATCTTGTGGAAGTACTTGGGCTTGGCACCGTGGTTTCGGAGCAGGCGCAGCCGCTCGGCGAGCGCCTCATCGTCGGTCACAACCATCCCGCCGTCGCCGATAGCGCCCAGATTCTTCGATGGAAAGAAGGAGAAACACCCCATGACGCCCATGGTCCCCGCGGCGCGGCCGCCCTTACATATGGTGCCGATGGCCTGCGCTGCGTCTTCGATCACGGGTACCTTCGCGTCTGTGGCGAGCTCGAGAATCCTCGCCATGTCGGCGCACTGGCCGAAGAGGTGCACGGGCACGATGGCTTTCACCCGTTGCTGCACCGACCGATCGAGGGCGGCCCACGCCTTCTCGAGGCTCGTTGGGCTCATGTTGTAGCTTCCCGGGTCGATGTCGGTGAAGACCGGCACTGCATTGAGCCGGGTGATGACGCCGGCCGTGGCAAAGAAGGAGTAGGCGGGCGTGATGACCCGATCGCCCGGGCCGACCCCCAGCGCCATCAAAGCGGCGAGGAGCGCGTCGGTGCCTGACGACATCCCGATACCATGGCGCGCGCCGACGTAGTCGGCTAGCGCCTTCTCGAGCGCCGGCACCTCGGGCCCCATGATGAATTGCTGGCTCTCGAGGACTCGGTCGAGCGCCTCTCGGACCTCGTCCCGAATCGTCGCGTACTGCGCTTTGAGATCGAGCAGTGGTACGCGCATCAGGCCTCCATGCCCTCCGCGATGGGTTCGACCCGCTCGCCCTCCACCCGGTACCGGTGCCCGCAGTCGAGGCAGGTCCCCTGGCGACGGCTGACGGTCAGCCTCACCCCGCACTCACACATCCAGCCCGCGATCCGCGCGGGAGCCCCCAGCATCAGGGCGTGGTCGGGTACATCCTTCGTGACCACGGCCCCGGCGCCGATGAAGGCATAGCGCCCAACGGTATGCCCGCAGATGATGGTCGCGTTGGCGCCAATGGTGGCCCCGCGGCGCACCAGGGTCGGCCGGTACTCGTGCTTGCGCGAGACGTGGCTGCGCGGGTTGATCACGTTGGTGAAGACCATGGAGGGGCCGCAGAAGACATCGTCCTCGAGAACGACTCCCTCGTAGACCGACACGTTGTTCTGGATCTTGACGTTGTTGCCGATCACGACGATGCCTACCCGGCCACTGACTTTCACCGTGTTTACTATAGCCTACCGACCCGCCGCCCGGCGGTAGACTGCGGCCGTCGCGTCCACCATCGCGCTGATACTGAACTCCTGGCGGACACGCTCACGTCCGGCCTGACCCAGGCTCTTTCGCCGGGCGGGATCGGTCAGCAACGCCGCGATGGCGTCCGCCAGCGC
>Ga0209056_10001728_pt1 | contig 23957 bp, 19 predicted proteins | sample GraSoiAngelo_114_FD_185876 | JGI IMG/M metagenome (GOLD analysis project Ga0209056, IMG submission 185876) | Grasslands soil microbial communities from the Angelo Coastal Reserve, California, USA - 14_0903_13_40cm (SPAdes) (version 2) | ecosystem: Environmental > Terrestrial > Soil > Grasslands... | reverse complement strand
GATGGCGTAAATGCGCTGAAGCTGCGGATTGCCTTCCTGACCTTTCCAGTACGCGCCGGCCACGCTCATCAATTTGAACGCTTGAATACGTTTCGTGGAAGGAATGTGCGGACCGCGGCAGAAATCGATGAATTTTCCGGTGGTGTAAAAAGAAACCATCGGCTCGCTGACTTTCTCTTCGACGAGCTCGCACTTAAAAATTTGATTTGTTTTTTTGTAAAGAGCGAGCGCTTCCGGCTTGGGCATGAGTTTGCGCTCGTTCGGCAGATCCTGGGCGGCAAGCTCGTGCATTTTCTTTTCGATTTTCGCGAGGTCCTCCGGCGTGAATGGTTCGTCGTGCAAGAATTCGTAGAAAAAACCGGTGTCGATGGGCGGACCGATGCCGAGTTTCACGTTGGGATAAAGCTCCATCACCGCGGCGGCGAGGAGATGCGCTGCGGAATGCCGGAAAACAAAAAGCGAGTCGGGGTCTTTTTCGGTGAGGATGCGCAGCTTGACGTCTTGCTCGAGGGGACGGCGCAGATCGATCAGCTCGCCTTCACCGTCGTTGGGAGCGGCCACGCGCGCGACCAGAGCGGCGTCGGCGAGGCGCGGCGAAATGCTCCGCGCAATCTCGGCGGGCGTGGTGCCCTTGGGGACATCCTTAACACTGCCATCCGGCAGTGTGACGTGAATTTGCTCCATGGACGCGGCCACCTGAAAAGAGAAACATCAAGCTTATCGGCGGCTCACAGTCCGGTCAAGGCGGAGCCCATGGCAGAGAGATGCTAAGTAGGAGCGAGAACTTTGCAGAACTAGAGAACGATTACGCCAGGCAAATCCGTGAAGTGCGCGTCCGACGTGATCAGCACCGCTTGATGGGCTTGCGCGGTGGCGTAGATGATCGCGTCCGCCATCGGCAAGCTCGAAGCCAAGCTCTTCCTCGTTGCCAATGCGGCCAGGGAGACGTCCAGAGCGATCTCACGTTCCTGAAAGCCGAAGGCGGTCGACAGAAACCATTCCGCCAGCACCAGCCTTTGCTCGCGCAGCATCTTCTTGTAGACCTCATAAACGATGATTGTGGGAAGCAGGAGGGTTTCCGGGACTTCTAGATACTTTGCGAAAGCGTCGGCTTTGGAACCGTTGCCCAGGTACTCGACCCAACCGGAGGAGTCCACCACATACTTCTCAGAATCGCTCAGTGTGGTCACGGTCCTCATCCTTCCACTGCATGCCCTTGGCGATGCCGCGGAGGTCTTTGATGGATCGGGGCTTACTGAAGCGAATACTGCCGTCGAATACGTAAACGATAAGCTCTTGGCCAGGCTTTAGCTGAAGCTGCTCGCGGACGCGCTTGGGGATGACGACCTGGAACTTGGGAGATACTTTTACGGTTTCCATAGAGTTGCTCTACGCCTATTCTATCGATCTAAGATGTGTATGTCAAATACAGTATCGATTGGCTAGCAAGTCATACCAAATTTGGGTCGATGATCAATCGTATGACGTCATTCCTGCCCCTTTGTACCCAGTGCTGGGAGCCAAGGCGAGGACTAGCGTTGGGTGGATGTTCCGAGGATGGCGCTGAATTCTGGAGTGCCGCGGAGTTTCGCAAAGGCGGGCTCTTCGTTCAGCCATTCCGCGAAGCGGCCAGGGTTTTTCGTTTTCGACTTGGCACGGCGGAGCGCGTTTATCGTGCCTTTACGGTCTCCGTCCAGCGCTCTGGCCACTGCCAGATTGCCGAGGGCCCACATGGAATCGGGGTCGGCAATGCTGGCCAACTCAAAATAGTCTTTCGCGTGACTCGCATCTTTCTGATCTAGACGCGCATTTCCCATTTCCATGGCCTGAACCAGCAAGCCCGCAACAGCCCGTTTTATAACGCGCAATTTTTCCTCGCGCTTCTCGTTTTCGGCACGGCCGCGGAGGGCGGCGAGCTGTTTTTCCACCGTGTCATGAATGACCGGACGGTTGGGCGGGTTTTGCTGCAATTCGAAAAGCCCGGCAGAAATTTCCCGACTCAAATCTTCTTGCTCCGTGAATTCCTGTTTCTCCCGCTTCGCGCCGTCGCGAACAGCCTTGTCCTTTTCCAACGCATCGGCTCGCGCACGAAGGGCAGCGTTATCGGCGAGTCCCGCAAGCATCTGCGCGGCTTGACGATATTCTTTCCAGGTGGCGTAGAGATCGCCGGATTGCTCGAGCGCACGTGCGCGATCGGTTTCCTTGGCGGCCTGCAAAACAATGAACGAATCGTCTCGGCCTTCCCGGCCGTTCTTCATGGCCTGCAATCGAAACCACGCAAGCCCTTCCTCCATGGTGGCGGCAGGTGCCCATTGATGCGGTCCTTCGAACGGCCGTAAGAAATGCTGGTAGCCCAGCTTTTCCAATTCTTCGTCCGTGCGCACATCCTCGGGATAGTTGAAATCGTAGGTACCCACGGCGGCGAAGACTACGAAGGGGGCGTCTTTCGAATCGAACGCAATGGGATGAAATCCTGCACCATTGAGGAGCACGCCAGCCGCGTATTTGCAGACTTGCGCGATCTGTGCGGCTACGCGCGCACCGCCAGAAAATCCAGCGAGATAGACGCGGCGGTCGTCAATGGATAACCGCGCGTGCGTATCCTGGACGATGGCTTCGGCTGCCTCGGCCTCAATCTTCCACGAGCCGTTCCGGGAATTGTTCGAACCCACGAGAATATAGCCATGCCGTTCGGCAGCTTCCTTCATCAACTCAAGAGGCGCGCTGCCGCGCGCACCCGGATCAAATGCGTAAACGATGGGCCAGCGCTTGTCCGGTACATATTGAGAGGGAAGATAAAGGGCGTAGCTCTGTTCCGGCTGCTTCGTGGCAGCGACGCGAGGAAGGATCACGCCGGTTTGCAAAGGCGGGGGCCTCTCACCGGGTACCCGGCCCTGTTGGGGCAGAAGCGGGCTGGCGATAAAAGAGAGTGCCGCGAGAAGTAGTCTGAAATTTGGCAAACCGTTTCTTCCTCCCTTAGACGCACGGGACAAAACCGGGAGAGCACGGAATCACCGCTCTGCGGGTCGGGCGCCATTTATGCACGTTTCGTTCCCCCTCCTCTACAGGGTAAACTCTTCGTTTCTTCGGTGGCATTGAAATTACAGAGGCCTGCGAATGAAACGATTCACGACGCAATCATTGTCTGCACTCTTGATGCTCGTACCGATGCTGGCGAGCGGAGCGCAGCAGACCAAAACGCTGCCGCAGCCGGACGAGCGGTTCAAGGTGGACATTTTGCTTGTGGTGGCGCATCCCGACGACGAGGGTGCGGCTACTCCTTATCTGGCGCGGGCGCTGGACGAGCATAGGCGAATCGCTGTCGCGTTTGGCACGCGTGGCAGCAGCGGCGCGAATGAAGCGGGCGCGGAGCAAGCTGCGGCGCTCGGCGACATCCGCGAGATTGAAGCGCGGAACGCCCTCGCAACACTTGGGTTTACAAACGTTTGGTTTCTTGGCGGTAAGGATACCGCTTCGCAGAATGTTCTGCAGTCGCTTGCAAACTGGGGGCACGGCCCTTGGCTCGAGCAACTGGTCCGTCTCGTTCGCTTGACTCGCCCCGAAGTGATTCTGACTTTCTTGCCCGGCACGTTCATTGGCGAGGATCACGGCGACCACCAAGCTTCCGGCGTGCTCGCAACGGAAGCGTTCGATCTTGCCGGGGATCCCGCGGTGTTCCCGGAGCAAGTTGCGGGACCGACCAAGCGCCTCGAACCGTTTTTCGAAAATCTACGGCCGTGGCAGGTGAAGAAAATCTATTACTTTCCCGATGCAGAGCGGGAAGACATTTTTCGCGGCAAAGGCCCGGAATATTCCGTCAAGGACATTTCCAAGTCGTCGAAGCAGCCTTATTGGCGCATGGCGCTGGATTCGTTCCGCTCCCACCAGACCCAGGCGAAATCCTTTCTCGACACGCTCTCCCAGATGGACGAAGCGCAAATCGAAAAAATAGCCACGTCCGATGGCGGGTGGACGGACGCACAGCATTTCGTGCTCGGCAAGTCGCTGGTTGGAGGCAGCGCAAGCGGGGATATTTTCGAGGGCGTCACGCCAGCCGCAATTCCCTTTGCCCGGCCGGAATTCTTGCCCGAGCCTTCGCGGCCGGACTTGTCCGTCGAGCTGGACGGCCCGTGGAGCTATTACGCCGAGTTCCGGCGCGCGCATGGACTCACGCATCTGCCGCATCCGGAACCGCCGGAGATTGCGCTTCAAGCTCCCGGCATGCTCGTGATTCCCTTGTGGCTCCGCAATCGAACGGCGAAAACACAGGAAATCACGCTCACGGCAACTCTGCCTGCAGGATGGACGGCGCAAAGCGGCACAGGGAAATTCTCAGTGGCGGCGAAACAGACGGCAGCGGCGCGATTGGAAGTAAATTTGCCGGGGCTGGCGGAGAATGTGCCGAAGAAATTAGAAGCGCAGGAAGTCATCGTTCACGCCGAGTCGAATGGGCAAAGCATCGGCGACGTCAAACTGCGCGTCGAACTCCGCAAGCGGGCGTTGCCGCAATAGCCAGCTTCAGGATTTTTTCGCCCGGGCGGCTTCCATGGCCTCCCAGGCAGCTTCGGGCAGCATGAGAAGATCATTGAACTCGCCGGCGCCGCGCAGCCATTGCCCGCCGTCGATGACCACGCATTCTCCGTTGATGAATTCCGCCATGTCGCTCAGCAGAAACGCCGCCAGATTTGCCAGCTCCTCGTGCTTTCCGAAGCGCTTCATCGGGTGCTTATCCTTGGTGTGTTCCTCGAACGGCTTTGACGGCATCAAGCGCGACCAGGCGCCTTCCGTCGGAAAGGGTCCCGGCGCGATGGCGTTCAGCCGGATGTGAAATTTGGCCCATTCTACCGCCAGCGAGGTCGTCATTGCGAGTACACCAGCCTTGGCGCAAGCCGACGGCACGACGAATCCCGAGCCGCAATTTGCCGCCGCATAGGTGGTCACGATATTGAGCACGTTTCCGCCCAGCTTCCGAGAAATCCAGCGCTTGCCAAAGACCTGCGTGCAGTGAAAAGTTCCGTTGAGCACGATTCCAACTACGGCATTGAAGGCGTTGGGCGTGAGCTTTTCCGTCCGGGCCATGAAATTGCCCGCGGCGTTGTTGACGAGCGCGTTGATTTCGCCGAATTGTTCCTCGGCTTTTGCTGCCGCGGCCTCGACGGCTCCATAATCTCGCACGTCGCAAGTGGTGAAAGCCGCCGCGCCGCCCGCACGGTGGATCTCTTCGCACGTTTCGCGCAGCGGCTCTTCCCGCCGGCCGACAAGAAACATCCGCGCGCCGAGTTCGGCAAACCGCAAAGCCATGGACCGGCCGAGCCCTGTCCCGCCACCGGTAAGAAAAATGGCCCGGCCCTTCAACAGATTTTCCTGGAACAAGTTTCACCGCCTCGCCCGAATGACCGGTGGTGCGTCTCCCGGCAGCAGCGCGATTCTAGTCCATCGAGAGGAAACTTGATGTCTTTTTCGAAGTGTACTTTGCTGGCGGACAATCTTAGGGGTGCATCTGCGCAGGGATGATCCGCCCCATCGCTTTTGCATACTCCGCGGCGTAGAGCGAGTTTCCCGGATACTCTTCGCTTAGTTCGCGCAGAAGTTTTTGCGCCACCACATCTTTTTTTTCTCTTCGCGCAGCTAATGCCAGCAAGATTTTCGCAAAGGGCTGCAAGTACCGCCCTCCGTCGATAGTTTTTTCCAGTTGCGCCATGCCGAGCTGCTTGTCGCCGTGGATGCCGCCGAACCAGAGCATGAAGCGCTTGCCGCCCGAAAGACTCCCGATAATGTAGTTGGCCGAGCCCAGCGCCACGTACGCGTCGTTCGCGTCCGGCTGTTCTCTCAGCAAGGACTTGGCATATTCGTTGGCTTCCTTCAGCCGCTTCAAGCTCTCGATATGCTGCTTCTTGAGCATCATGTCCGCGTTCGATTCCATGCCGGCAGCAAGAGTCAGTGCAAATAGTGCCTCAGGGTCGCGGTTGTTTCTTGCCAGGCGGTTCTTGGCGAGTTTTCGCGCCTGGTCCAGCGCGTCCTGAAAACTCTTCATCCGCGCCGGATCGGGTTTCCCTTCAATTCCGTGCAGGAATCTCTTCTCATTGAGGAAGAAATCGCTGGAGAGCACGCCCTGGCGGAAAAGCTCCTCGAAGAGATAACTCGCCGCGACCGCTACTTCGCCGAAAGGCTCCTCCGGATGCTGCGATTCCCAATTGTCGAATTTCTCGCGGGCGCTCGAAAAATCCTGAGCGTAAAGCAGGTGGAATCCCGAGGCGAGTTCCGGAACTGTTTTGAACGCCGGGCTGTCGCCGTCTTGGTTCGAACTCGCGGGGCAGGCAGCCGCCGCGAAGAACAAAACGCAGAGCGCGCTGTGCATTCGTAAACGCATTCGAAACCTTCGCTTCAGAAGAGGCCCGGCAAAAAGCGCGGCTTGCCCATCATTGCAGCGCGATAGTCGGGATTCGCAAGGAGCACGCGCTCTTCCGTGGAGAGACGCTGAGCCAGGACTCCCATGTGCACAATCGCTCCGGCCACGGCGGTGATCCAGGCCGTGTGAATCAGCGGAAGCGCCAGCATCTCGGCGAAGACCGCGGCATAGTTAGGATGCCGGACGTAGCGAAATGGTCCGGAGGTCACGACGCCGAGGCGCGTCGAATCCATCACTTGGACGTTCCAGTGTTCCCCGAGAGTCCGAATCACCCACCAGCGGACGGCGTTTGCAGCGAGAAACACGGCAAACATCGCTGCCGCGAGCTGCGGAATAAAAGGGCGCCGCAAGAAGACGACTTCGAAAGCGGCACCCGCCAGCACCGCAGTGTGCAGCAAAACCATCCAGCGGAATTGCGGTTCGTCGACCTTCGCCGCTCCGCGCGCAACCATCTCCCGCTGGTGGCGCCTGGAAATGTGCAACTCCACGAGCCGCAGCAGAGCCACGGCGAGGAGCAACGCGAGAAACGCGATCACACTCAGGTCCATTGCAGTAGCAGAAACTCCGCGCTGAAGCCCGGACCGAACGCCGCTGCCACCGCGTATTCACCTGGTTTGAGCGGCCTTTTTTCCAGCCACTCCTGCAGAATAAAAAGGATGGTGGCGCTCGAAAGGTTCCCCACGTTGCCGAGAATATCCCAGGAGGGCTGCGTGTCACACTTCGTCAGACCCAACTGCGTTTCCACATTGCCGAGCAGACGCGCTCCGCCGGGGTGCAGGATCCATCCTTTGATCTCTTCCCGCTTCCGGCCGTTTCGCTCCAGGAAGCCGGAGACCAGTCCGCCGATCTTCGCACCGATCATTTCCGGGACGTCCTTGGCCAGCATAATGTGGAAACCGGAATCTTTCAGATCAAATCCCATGGCGCCCAGAGAATCCGGGAACGTGTAGGTTTCCGAGACGAGGATCTTTGGCCCGCGCGCCCCGTTTCCGCTGACCACCACTGCGGCCGCGCCGTCTCCAAACAGAATTGACGAAATCAGGTTCGCCTGCGAAATATCCTTTCGCTGAAACGTCAGCGAGGGCAGCTCCACGGCGATGATCAGCACGTTTCCGCCAGGTCTTGCCTTCAGAAACTCAGCCGCGCGTCCCAGCGCCATCGCGCCCGCAGCGCAGCCCAGCTCCGTGAACGGCATGCGCCTCACGTTCGAACGAAAACCCATCAGATTGATCAGGTGCGCATCCAGCGACGGAATCATGAAGCCCGTGCAGGATACGGTGATGATTAAATCGATGTCTTCCGGCTTCAGGTGGGCGCGCTCCAGGCACTTTTCCGCGGCTTCTCGCCCGAGTTTCACTGCATGCTCGATGTATTCGTCGTTGGTTTTCGAAAGCGGCCGCGGCTCCACGGTGTAGTCAATCGGGAAAATTGCGTGGCGTTTGTGAACCTGGGCATTGTCCACGATGCTCATCATCGCTTCGAGCTTCCGCTCGGGGATGTCGAACACGCGCCCCATGTAGTACTTCACGTCGTCGCGCGTGATCGTATGAGGAGGCAGCGCCGTCGCGGTAGCCGCGATGGTGGGATGCGAAGCTACGGCAGTCTCTGCGGATCGATTACTCGCGGAATCCATCAGTCTCCTTGGAGAATAACGCGGGCAGCGGCGGTTTCGCCGCCCTGTAAGCCTTTTGGATGCAGCGTTTCCGGCGCCCCTGCGTTCGAGTCACTGACTTTACATCATTCTTTGCAGGGTGTGCACTAGTTTGCGGTTGTGCTGTACGCTTTTATACTCCGGCCTTCCTCACAGAATTTTGCTGTTCTCATGTCTTTGTGAGATTCGCGGCAAGCTCTTGCGGTATCGCCGTTGCCTTCGGCGGATAGGAAAAACTTGCTTCCCTAACGCAATCCAACTAAACCGCGCACGGACTCAATCAGCTTGGCCGAATCGTAGCCGATGCCGTCCTTGAAAACGATCTCCACTTTTTCGATGTCGCTGATATTGGCCGATGGGTTGCCGCGAATCACAACCAGATCCGCGATTTTCCCAGGCGCGAGCGTTCCCACCTTGTCGAGCTGGCCGAGAAATTCCGCACCATTCGACGTGGCGATGTGGATAGCCTCGAGCGGCGTGAAACCTGCTTCCACGAGCAGCTCCACTTCGCGCTGGTCGCCAAATCCGGCGATGACGCCGCCGTAGCCGGTTGGGTCGAGTCCCGCGAGAAGCAGTCCGCCCGCCTTAACGAAAGAGCGCTCGAAGTCCAACTCCTTCTTAAACAGAATGGGCCAACGGGAAGCCGCTGCCCCATCGGAGATTCTTGCGCGACGCGTGAGGTAGGCGATGCGTGCTTCGGGCGTCATCGCGTCCAGAACACGCTTCGAGAGCGGCGCGCGATTGGGAACAAAGGTTTCGAACACCGGCAAAGTCGAGGTAACGGCGACGCGATGAGCCACCAGATCGCGAATCATTTCCTGCGCGGCCGTGCTATTCACATCCAGCTTTTCCAGAGAATCGTTCTGCTCGGGACATTCGGCCGATTTTTTCCCGGGGAAAAATTCGGTGTCTACCACGAGCCCGTGTTCCAAATCGTCGATACCGATGGCGGCCGCTTCATGAAATCCAATGGAACACAAATGCCCGGTCACTTTGATTCCATGCGCGTGAGCGGCTTTCACGGCGGCCGCCAGCTCGTCGGGCGTAATGTGCATATATGCCTTGAAAGAGGTCACTCCCTGCGCGATCCAGAACTCGACCGTGCGCCGCGCATCTTCAGCATCCTTCAATTCGTGCATCTGCGGTGTGAAAGAGCCCTGGCCTTCGAGATAGGGCCCCGTGACATTCATTTTTGGTCCGGCCAGCTTTCCGCCGTCAATCAGGCGCTTCAACTCGAGGTCGGTGTATGTTTCAACGCTTCCGGTTGTGCGGATGGTGGTGACGCCGCCCGCCAGATACAGCGCCGGAAAGCTCGACGCGTGCTCCGGATACATCGGCAGCGAACCCAGAGGTGCGGGGTAATACATGTGGTCATGCATCCCGATGAGGCCGGGAATGACCGAATAGCCTGTCAGGTCGAGCACCTTCGCGCCTTCGGGAATTTTTGCGGTCGCGGCGTCGCCGATGGTGCTTATTTTTCCGGCGCGAATCACCAAGGTTTGGTCCGCGCGCGCGGCTGCTCCCGTGCCGTCGATGACGCGCACATGCGTCAACGCGAGCACCGGCGCGTCTTCCTTCACGAATGCGCGCACCTCCGGTGCCAGTGCGCTGGGTTCCTGCGCATGGGCAAAGCCGACCGCGCAAGAGACTGCCAAAACCAATAAACGGAACTGCCTCACCGTCCACCTCCGGCAATAGTCAAATCCAATATGCGCGAAAACTAACACCGGCCGTCGCCTGGCGCAAGGTGCGGAGCGTCATGCAACGAGTGTGGTAAATTCGGAGCCTTGCGAGGTTCCTATGGCCAAAAAGCTGCGTCTCTTCGTGATCCCTGTCCTCGGCGTGATGTTCTCTGGCCTGAATTGTTTTGCCCAAGTACCCACGCCGCCTAAGACCGCGGAAGGCAATTTCGTCGTCAAGAATTTCAAATTTCGTTCGGGAGAGACGCTTCCGGAATTGCGGCTCCATTACACCACGCTCGGCAAACCTGTGCGCAACGCGGAGGGACGCGTCACAAACGCCGTCTTGATACTTCACGGAACCGGCGGCTCGGGCCAGCAATTTCTCCAGCCGCAATTCGCGGGCGAGTTGTTTGGGCCTGGGCAACTCCTCGATGCCACGCGCTACTTCAGCGTGCTTCCCGATGGCATCGGCCACGGGAAATCTTCGAAGCCCAGCGACGGCTTGCACGCCCATTTTCCCCAGTACGACTACGACGACATGGTCGCCGCGCATCACCAGCTTCTCAGCGAAGGCCTCGGCGTGAACCACTTGCGCCTCATTCTCGGCACATCGATGGGCTGCATGCATTCCTTCGTTTGGGGAGAAACGTATCCCGATTTCATGGATGCGCTGATGCCGCTGGCTTGCCAGCCCGTGCAGATTGCCGGGCGCAACCGCATCTGGCGCAAGATGGTGATGGACGCGATTCGTACCGATCCCGAATGGAAGGGCGGGGAATACTCGGCGGAGCCGCAGCAGGCGTTGCGCACCGTGCTGGACTTTCTTCTGATTGCAGGAAGCGCGCCGCTCTATATGCAGAAAACGCTGCCCACGCGGGACGCCGCGGACAAATATCTGGATGATTATTTCAAGGCGCGCCTTGCGGGGCTGGACGCCAACGATTTCCTGTACCAGGTGAATGCTTCCCGCAATTACGATCCGTTGCCGCAGCTCGAGAAAATCACCGCGCAAGTCATGTACATCAATTCCGCGGACGACTTCATTAACCCGCCAGAGTTGGGCATCGCCGACCGAGAAATCAAAAGAGTGAAAAACGGGCGTTTCGTACTCATCCCCATTAGTGACGAGACACGCGGCCACGGCACGCATACAAAGGCCGTCGTGTGGAAGCAATACCTGGCGGAGTTATTGGGAAAATCAGCGCAGTAAGCAGTTCGAGGCGGCGCGTGGGCTAGGTCGTCGCTTGGCTGGCGCGGATTTCCTGCCAGCGACGCGGGCGCTTGTTGGCTTGCAAGACTTTTTTGCGCAGACGAATCGATTTCGGTGTGATCTCCACGAATTCGTCGTCCGCAATAAACTCGATAGCCTGCTCCAGGCTCAGCTCGCGGTGCGGAATCAGGCGGATGGCTTCGTCCGCGCTGGATGAACGCATGTTGGTCTGCTTTTTTTCCTTGGTGACGTTGACATCCATATCCTGCTCGCGCGAATTTTCGCCCACGATCATGCCTTCGTAGACCTCGATCGTCGGCCCGATGAACAGCTCGCCGCGCTCCTGGATGTTCCACAGCGCAAATGCCGTCGATGGCCCGCTGCGGTCCGCCACCAAGGCGCCGGTAGGGCGCAGCGCCATCTCTCCGCCGTATTCCATCCAGCCTTCGAAAATCGAATGAATCAGCGCCGTACCGCGCGTGTCCGTCAGCAACTGGCTGCGCAGCCCGATCAATCCGCGCGAAGGGATTTTGAAGTCCAATCGCACGCGCCCCGAGCCATGATTGCTCATCTTGAGCATCTCGCCTCGCCGGCTGCCGATCGTTTCCATGATGATGCCTATAAAATTCTCAGGCACATCGATCACTAGCCGCTCCAACGGCTCCAGTTTCTTGCCGTTTTCCGTGCGTGTGACGATTTCCGGCTTGCCCACCATCAGTTCGAATCCTTCGCGCCGCATCGTTTCAATCAGGATCGCCAGCTGCAGTTCGCCGCGCCCCAGCACGCGAAACGATTCCGGCGTGTCCGTGTCTTCCACGCGGATGGATACGTTGGTCAGAAGTTCTTTCTGGAGGCGGTCGCGCAAGTCGCGCGAGGTGAGGTAACTTCCTTCCTTGCCGGAAAGGGGGCTGCTGTTCACCGTGAAAATCATTGCCAGAGTCGGCTCGTCAATCAGCAGCGGCTCCAGCGGCATCGGGTTAGCCAGATCGGTGATGCTTTCCCCGATGTTGATGCCCTCGACGCCGGCAATCGCCACGAGATCGCCCGCGGGCACGGCTTCCGCTTCATCGCGCTCCAGGCCGCGAAACGTGTACAACTTCGTGATGCGTGTCGGCGTCAGCCTGCCGTCGAGCTTGACGATGCCCACGTCGGCGCCGCGCTTCAGCGTGCCGTTGAAAACGCGGCCGATCGCGATGCGCCCCAGGAATTCGCTATAGTCCAGATTCATCACCTGAATCTGCAGCACCCCTTCGGGATCGCCCGGCGGCGCAGGAATGTGTTTCACGATCGCCTCAAAGAGCGGCAGCAAGTCTTTGGAATTGCCGTCCGGCGAATTCATAGCGTAACCATCGCGCGCGTTGGTGTAAATCACCGGGAAATCGAGTTGGTCTTCCGTCGCGTCAAGATCGATAAAGAGGTCGTAAATCTCATCGAGGACTTCCTTCGGCCGCGCATCCGTTCGGTCGATCTTGTTCAGCACGATCACCGGAGGCAGCTTCGCCGCCAGCGCCTTCTGCAGCACGTAGCGCGTTTGCGGCAGCGGCCCTTCGCTGGCGTCCACCAGCACCACGACGCCGTCCACCATGCGCAGCGCGCGTTCCACTTCCCCGCCGAAGTCGCTGTGGCCCGGCGTATCTACGATGTTGATCTTGGTATTGTGGAAAAAAAGCGCTGTATTCTTCGCAAGAATGGTAATGCCGCGCTCGCGTTCCAGGTCGTTCGAATCCATCACACGCTCGACGAGCGCCTCGTTGGCGCGGAAAATCCCGCTTTGCCGCAGCATTGCGTCGACCAGCGTGGTCTTGCCGTGGTCCACGTGCGCGATGATGGCGATGTTGCGAATCTCTTGACTCATAGTTTCTGCTTCTTATGACCCCAATCCGGGTCAAGTCCTCTAAAGACAAAAATAGCTGCTGAAACAACCAGCAGCCCGGATCAGTCTCCCCCAGTTCTCAGGTGCGGTCGAGCAACCTTTAGTTTATCAGACTCGCACCCATGCGACCAGAAAAGTAGAACAGGCATTCCTGCCCGTCCTCTTAGCTTTTAGCTTTTCATCGAAAAGGACAGACAGGAATGTCTGTCCTACCCGCTATTCCACGCGCAGCGCGATGATCGGATCGACGCGCGACGCGCGCCGCGCCGGCACGTAGCACGCCACGAGCGTAGCCACGCCAAGCACCACGGCCACACCCACAAACGTGAGCGGATCCGTCGGCCCCACTTCAAAGAGCAGCCTTTGCAGCAGCCGAGTGAGCGCCAACGCCCCGACGAGTCCGAGCGCAACTCCAAAGAGCGCCAGCGCCATGCCCTGACCGAGCACCATGCGCAGGATTTCTCCCGGCCGCGCGCCGATAGCCATGCGTACGCCGATCTCATGCCTTCGCTGACCCACGGCCAGTGCCATCACCCCGCCGATTCCCGTCGCCGCAATCGTCAACGCCAATAACGCGAAAAGACCCAGCAAATTCGCCGTCAACCGCGGCGCCGCTACCGACTCGGCGCGCACTTGCTCGAGCGATTGCACGCGCGCCGCAGGCTGGTTGGGGTCCACCGCGTACAGCAATTCGATAATCCCACGCGCAACGCTCATCGGTTCGGCTTCGGTCTTGACCACGAGCACCGCGTCCATCAATGGGTTCTGCGCCATCGACACGTAGATTTCGTCTGCCGCATCTTTATCCAATCCGTACTGCTTGATGTCTCCCACAACGCCGACGATCTGCGTCCAAGTCTGCCCGTTGTCCGCCGAGAATCGTTTCCCGACGGGATCCTGCATGCCCCAGAAGTGCCGTGCCGCCGTGCGATTCACAACCGCCACATCGGGAACGCCGGGACGGTCGGCGCGCGTAAATCTGCGTCCCTGCAAGACTGGGATATGAAGGGTGTCGAAGTAGCTTTCGCTAACCACCCGGAAGTCCGCGACGGGAAGCTTTTGCCCGGGCACGGGGGTCTGCCCCTCTAGTTGGAAATCGCCCGTCATGCGCATGGTGCCGTTCAAAGGGATCATCATCGAAGCGGCAGCGGACTTCACTCCGCTCTGCGTCTGGATTTTGTCGAGGAACGATTCAAAGAAAGCGCGCTGCTTGTCGCCCGTATTGTACTTGGTGAAATCCAGGCCAATCTGCATGGTCAACACGTTTTCCGGCTGGAATCCCGGATCTACGTGCTGGAGTTTCTGGAAACTTCGCAGCATCAATCCCGCGCCAATGAGAAGCAGAAACGAGACCGCTACCTGGGCAACGATCAGCAGGCTGCGCAGCCTCCGCCGGCCTACTCCGATCGTCGATTGCACGCCGCCTTCTTTCAGCCCGTCCACGACCGTATCGCGTGCCGCCAGCGCTGGCGCCGTTCCGGAAAGAACGCTCGTCAGCACCGCTACCGCCAACGTGAAGAGCAGCACGGTGCCGTCCATGTAAATTTCCCGCGCCCGCGGCGTGAACCGCGCGGCAAAACTAATCAGCAGGTTCAATCCACCCCAGGAAACCAGCAGGCCCAGCCCGCCGCCAATCAACGCCAGCAAGAAACTCTCCGTCAGCAATTGGCGGAACATCCGCACGCGTCCCGCGCCCAGGGCCGCGCGGACCGCCAGCTCCCTCTCCCGGCGTACCATGCGCGCGAGGTTCAGGTTCGCCACGTTGGCGCACGCAATCAACAGCACGAATCCCGCCGCGCCTAGCAGCACCAGCATCGTCGGGCGCGCGTTGTGTGTGAGCTCCTCTTCCAGAGCCGACGTCCGGATCGAATAGTCCAAGGTTGGCAGGTAAACATTGGGGTAGGCTTTCTGCAAATTGGACGCGACGCCGTTCAAATCCGCCCGCGCCTGGCTCACGGTAATTCCCGGCTTCATGCGGCCGAACACCCGCATCATGCGCGATTGCCGGTTGGCGATGAACGCGGGACGCGAACGGAACGGACACGCCGTCGTCGGCATGTACACATCGTTCTCGTCGGGATACTGGGGCACCGGCGGCAGAATGCCGATGACCGTATGCAACTTATCGTTCATCGTGAACGTCTTGTTCACCACCGTGTGGTCGCCGCCAAAGCTGCGGATCCAGTATTCGTAACTGAGCATCAGCACTGCAGGGGCGCCCCGTTGTTCATCGTCCGGACGGAAACTCCGGCCGAACAGCGGTTTCAATCCAAAAATATCGAAATAATTCCAGGAAACCACGCCGGTTTCCACGCGCTCCGGTTCGCCTCGCCCCAGCAATATGGCCGTCGAGGGAATGACTTTGCGCTCTGTAGTCGTTGGTTTCTGCCACGGAGAAGGGTTGACCCAGCATTCCCGCCCGCGGCGCTTGCTGTTGCAGCGTGACCAGGCGGTCACCATGTGCGTAGGGCAACGGTTTCAGCAGGACCGCATTGACAACGCTGAAAATCGCCGAATTGGCGCCGATTCCCAGGCCCAGCGTGAGGACAGCCGCCAGCGTGAACCCCGGATTCTTGCGCATCATACGCAACGCGAAACTCGCATCCTGCGCAAACATCGCAACATGCTCGCCGGGAGCGGTCTTGAAAATCCCTACAATGGTTTCCCACCACAGCCGCAAGACGCCGGCAATTCCGCCACGGCGTCCTGCTTCCTGATGTTGTTCCTGGAAAACCGTTTCCATCTCCGGCCCGAAATCGCCGCGAAAATCAAAGGGGAGTACTCGCAACAGTGCTCGATAAAAGCGCAATGCTCGTGAATCCGCTGATGTCATGATGTCCTCCCGCGGCGCCACCACAACGCCACGCTTCGGACCTCTCGTTGTATCCGATGCCGGTGTGCCCGGCTTCGGGAATCTCGTTATGCCGTACGCGTTTTCTTCAGCAAATTCCTCGCGCGAGCGATGGAAAGCACTTCGTCCATGCGCTCGGCCTCCGCCGCGGCCACTTCCCGGCCCTTTTCTGTCATCCGGTAATAGCGCCGGCGCTCGTCATCATCCACTTCCGCGGGCCGGGAGCGACGCTCCACGATCAGTCCGTCGGCAAGCAGCCGTTTGATAATTCCATAGAGCGTTCCCGTGCTCAGCTTCACTTTCCCGCTGGTGCGCAACTCCACTTCCTTCAATATCGCGTAGCCGTGCAGATCGTCTCCGGCCAATGCCAGCAGCACGTGAAACATCGCCGGCGTCAGCGGCCCGATCGGTTCGTCATGGTGTTGTGCAGGACTCAAGTGTCGGCTCCCAAGCAGCAGTATTCTGTCGCCATACGCTATATCGTGTCACGCCATAGTGTCAAGAGAAAAATGCGTCGGCTTCCCGCGGCCCTCGATTGCTACTTCTTTCGGTTGTAGGTGAAGTCGTACTCCACGAACCACGTCTTTCCGTCGTCGTTCGAACCGCGGCTGAATTGACGGACCGTGTCGGGACTCAACTTGATGAACTGGAGGCGCCGCTTCAGCTTTTTTCCGTCGGGTTGCGGGATTTCATCGGTCCAGTAATCCATCACGCCGTCCTTCAATCCGCCGTAGAAGAAAATATTCCCTCCGGCGTTGTCCACCCAGTATTGTTCCCACCGCTTAAGCGCCGCGTTGTAGATGTTGTAGCTCTTGCCGGAGTATCCGACATTTCCTCCGCTGGTCCAGTTCTCCTGAATCACGCAATCCCCGAGAATCAGCTCGATTTTGCTGTCTCCCGCCGGGGTCTCTCCCTGCGTGGTGACCACACGCCATTCGCCCAGCCAAAAATCAAACTGGCGATTCTCAGTCGTATTGGCACAAGGTTTTTGGTTGCGCGTCACCTCTTCGAGAATCTTTGCGAAGCGCGCATCAGACTTCAAATCCGCCAGATCGGGGTCGGCCGACAATTGATCCGGCTGGCTGAGTCCATTTTGTGCTGCCTTTTCCAGGTGCTCGAAGGCCTTATCCTTGATCTTTCTTCGACACGAAGACGACCGCAATTCCGTACTCCGCAAATTGCGGGGGCAATCCCAGCGCCCGGCCTTTTTCAAACGCCTCGATGGCTTTGTCGTTTTCTCCAATCTTGTTCAACGAAACCCCCAGCCGGCACCATGCTCGCGGATTCGGCGCCGCCTGCACGATCTGCGCGTATAGCTTTGCGGACTTCGCCCAGTCCTTCCCGTCATAAGCTGTTGCTGCGTTGCTCGCTGTTTGAGAAACTGCTGAAGTTGGTTGCTGTTGCCGAGCCCCCGCGCTCGCGCGCGCCCCAAGAAACAACAGCGCGATTCCGATCCGCCATGCGCTGGAACGATTCATCTTCCACCCCTTTTTGAACTGGACTCCCCCCGGGCTGTCGGACTTAGACGTTCGGCTCCATAGCAATGCTTCCGGGATCCATCGAAACCTTCCAATAATCCATATAAAGTTCATCTAAATTTAGACGATTTGACTACACAGCGACACACATCTGCCCGCTGCCCGAGCTATGCCTCGCATTGTCAGGAACTTATTCCATTCTCTGGTGGAACTATCGTCGATATTCTTCGTAACTACGGAAAACAGTTGCGCAGTTTTCGCGTCTATATAGGGCAAGGGTGGGCGTCTATGTCGCCGGAAGTGATCTCCATGCAAGAGCCGGCTGAGCCAGCGGCTTCGGACCGGTTAGCCCTTTCGTCCGGTCGTTATATCCATTTCGGGCCGTTCCAGATTGATCAGCAGCGGCAGGAAGTGACGCGGAATGGCTCCCGGTTGAAGCTGCAGGGCAAGGTCTATCAGGTCCTTCTCACCCTGCTCGAGAAACCCGGTGAAGTCGTCACCCGTGAAGAATTGCGCGTCCGGCTGTGGCCTGCGGACACGCACGTCAATTACGACGCCAACGTCAACACCACCGTCAATAAATTGCGCCAAGCTCTCGGCGACTCCTCCGATAAGCCGCTCTATATTGAGACCATCCCGCGCAAAGGATATTGCCTGCTCGTCCTTCCGGAGGTCTCCGACAAGTCCACTACATCTCTTTTCTTGCACACGGATGCATCCGTCGACACGGCAAGAAGTGCGCCACGAACAGCGAACACCATTGAGTTTTCGAAGTCGGACTTCTGGATTATCGCCGGAGTGATTGGCTTGATCCTCGCTGGGATGCTGCTCGGCGCGGGAATCACGCGGCTCTGGATCAATCACGCAGCTCCGATCGCCCCTTATCGTCTGTCCATTCTCCTGTCGTTCTTAGCCGCCAGATTCTTCCTTTAATACTTGCCGGGTAGTGTCCGCACGAAAATCAGTCCGCGCGTCCGCCCCACATCCAGCATGAAACCTGTCACGCGATGTTCTGCGTTGCGCTGGAAATGAATTGCAATCCCTGTGTCGCCGAATTGGAATGCGTCCGTCCCTGTTGCGCGGAGATAATCCTGCGGGCTGTTTCCAAGACTGCCGAATGCCCCGGATGGCAGCCCTATCGCCAGTTTCAACTTGCCTTCGGCTGTTTCGAGCCGATAGGACACCCGCAGCTCATCGCTAGAATAATCACCCCGGTACTCGCGAACTTGCTCCTCTGCGAGTCGAATTTCTACTTTTTGCCGTTCGTCCTCCTCGGATTCTTTTTTCTTTTCTTCCTTCGGCCTCATCACGCCGGCCAAATAAATGTCCGCAACCCGTTGCGCGCGATTCGACGGGCGCGCGTTTCCCAGGTTGCACAGGCACGCCACCGAAAAGTGCTGCTCCGGAAAACGCAGCAATTCCGCCCGGTATCCGCCCCACGACCCGCCATGGCTCACGGTCCGCAATCCACGGTAGTCCGCGATGCGCAAACCCTTGGCGTAATCCAGCACCTTGCCGTCGTTCAGCTTGCCTTGTTCTTGGATCTCCGAGAGAAACTCTTTCCCCCCAATTTGCCCGCTGTAGAAATTCTCATCCCACTTGAGCAAATCTTCGACCGACGTATGCACCGCGCCATCGCCAGTCTGCTCGAAGTAGGAAACATTCAGGCGGTAACCTCCGCCTTTCTCCTTTGCATCGTAGGCCATCGCGCGGTTCGCAATCAGCGAAGTATGGTCGTCGCGATACTGCGTGTGAGTCATCTCCAGCGGCACAAAGATATTCTCCGCCGCAAATTCCCGCAGCGTTTTCCCGCTCACGCGCTTCACGATCACCGACAGCAGAAAAAAGCCCGTGTTGCTGTAGAGCCAGTCGCTTCCCGGCGCAAAATTCAGCGCCTTCTGGCGGAAGACCATTTGCAACGCATCTTCGTCGATCGTCACGCTATCCGTATTGATTCCCGCCAGCTCCATTAACGTCAGGTAGTCGCGCAGTCCGCTGGTGTGGTTCAGCAGATGCAGAATCGTGATTTTCTGCCCGTAATCCGGAAGCTCCGGAATGTATTTACGAACGTCGTCGTTAACGGAAAGCTTTCCCTGTTTCTCCAGCAGCAGAATGCTCGCCGCAGAAAACTGTTTCGACGTCGAACCAATGTCGAACACGCTCTGCGGTGTGATCGGCACGCTCTCTTCAAGATTCGCCAGCCCGTATCCTTTCGAATAGATGGTCTTTCCGTCTCGATACACGCCCAGCGCGCATCCCGGCGATCCCCGTTTCGTCAGGTCGGCGAAAACCTCGTCCACCGCCGCGGTCTTTTTTTCGTCGGCGCTACCCCCGTTGGCCGCGCGCAACCCGCCAAACGCCAGCACGCTCACTAGAACTCCGCTGAACACCTTGCTCCAAATCGCCATACGATTTGCTCCCTCGCTCAAATTCCGCCGCGAGTGTATACACTCCGCCGCTGTCCCTCAAGAAATTCTCGTGTAGACTCCATTCCTCGCCATGCTCCCCGCCATCACGCGCGCCGTCAGTCCCGCCATTGTCCATTGCGAAATCTCCTTCATCGATCGCAAGCCTATCGACCTCGCAATCGCGCAAGACCAGCACCACGCCTACGAAACGCTCCTCGCAAACTTGGGCGCCCGCGTCCTCTCTCTTCCCGCTGAGCCCGCGCTTCCGGATTCCATGTTCGTCGAAGACCCCGCCATTGTCCTCGACGAGCTGGCCGTCATCCTCCCGTTAGGCACCGCGTCGCGCCGCCCCGAAGCGGCCTCTCTCGCCAAGGCCCTTTCTGCCTTTCGAAAGCTCGCCTACGTCACGCTCCCCGGCACCCTCGAAGGTGGCGACGTCCTCCGCATTGGCCGCAAACTTTTTGCCGGCCTCACCCGGCGCAGCAACGCCGAAGGCCTTCGCCAGCTCCCCGCCATCCTCGCTCCGCACAAGTACGAAGTCATCGCCGTCCCCGTAACCGGCTGCCTGCACCTCAAGTCCGCCGTCACCCACATCGGTGGCAACACGCTGCTCGCCAATCGCGCCTGGTTTGACACCGTCCCGTTTGCCGCCTACGACTGGATCGACGTCGATCCCGCCGAGCCCCACGCCGCTAATGCACTCGCCTTCGGCGGCACCATCATTTTCCCCGCTTCCTTCCCGCGCACACATGCCCGTCTCGAAGCTCAAGGCTTCCACGTCACACCCATCGACATTTCCGAACTCCAAAAGGCCGAATCCGGCCTCACCTGCTCCAGCTTGCTTTTTGAACATCTTCCGATTTAGGAGTGGAATTCCGGCGTCGCCTTTTCGGCCCCATAACTCTTCCAGCACTCCATTTCCTTTCGCAATTTCTTCTCTTCCCACCTCTTCGCTCCTGTGCTACGCTTTTCTTGATATGTTGTCCATCGCCACGAAGCGAATTACGCCCAAGTCGTCCATGTCGACTACCTCGACTACGACTAAGACGACTATTTCCGCTTCGGGCGCGTGGAGAAACAGCTAGCGAACTAGCAAAAAGTTTCCAAACCCACCGCCGGAAGCGAACCTGGCGGTGGGTTTCTTCTTTTCAGCCCCCTCCAGAGACGCTCCAGCGGAAAGTTGACAGCTTAGCGGTCACGCTTAACAAGGAGCGCAGGTCATGAGCCTCGAAAATGTGCACGAAGAAGTACCCGCGGAACGCAGCCCCGCCGCGTTGAACGAAAGCGGCGTACGCGCCGGCGGGGTCAGCTCGCAGCCGCTGAACGTCGTCGCCTTTAAATTTGGCGGAAGCTCACTTCTCGGCGCGGAGCGCATGCTCCACGCCGCGAGTCTCGTCCGCACCGCCGCGGCCGTCTCAAACGTCACCGTCATCGTCTCCGCCATGAAGGGCGTCACCGATCATCTTCTTTCCATCGCCCGCGCTCTCGCCGATGGAAAACTCGTCCACGCCCGCCGCGAAGTCGAAGATCTCCTGGCGCTCCACCTCGATGTCCTGCGCGATTTGCATCTCGAAGAAGACGATGATCTCCGCATCCGCCGCGAACTCAAGCTTCTTGGCGCCGATCTGCTTCACGAAGTTCCGGCCGAGGGCCGCCTCGCCGCCAGCGCCGAGCTATTCGATCGCCTCGCTTCCTTTGGAGAACGCCTCAGCGCGCGCCTCTTTGCCGCCGCGCTCGAAAAATCGGGAATCGCCGCCGTGCCTGTCGCGTCTTCGGATTTTGTCGTCACCTGCGAAAATTTCCGCGACGCCCAGCCGCATCTCGAGCAAACCCGGCAACGCGGCCGCGCCGTTCTTCTCCCGCTGCTTGAAGACGGCATCGTCCCTGTTGTCACCGGCTTCATCGGCGCCACGCCCGACGGCCGCATCACCACCCTCGGCCGCAACAGCTCCGATTTTTCCGGAGCCATCATCGCCCACGTCGTGGACGCCGAAGAACTCGTCATCTGGACCGACGTGGACGGCATCTACACCGCCAATCCTAACGAATCCGCCGAAGCGCGGCTCCTGCACGAGCTGAGTTACGACGAAGCCCACGCCCTTGCCGCTGGCGGCGCGAAAGTGCTTCATGCGAAGGTTTTGCCGCTCGCCGCCGAAACCGAAATGGTCGTTTGGGTTCGCAACACGTTCAATCCGCAAGCCCGCGGCACTCGCATCGGTCCCGTCCAACAGGAGGAATTGGCATGAGCGCGCACTCGCCGCTATCAAATCTCGCCGTCCCGGTCCGGAGCGATGGAAAAAAGATTCGCGCCGGCGTCCTCGGTGCTACCGGCATGGTCGGCCAGCGCCTCGTTCATCTTCTCGCGGATCATCCCTGGTTTGAGCTCACCGAAGTCGCCGCCTCCGAGCGTTCCTCCGGCAAAACGTACGCCGAAGCCGTTCACTGGCATCTCGAAACTCCGGTTCCCGCAGCCGCGTGCGATCTCGTCGTGAAAGGTCTCGATCCCTCGCTCGATTGCGACTTCGTTTTTTCCGCCCTCGATTCTTCCGTCGCCGGCCCTGCCGAAGAGGATTTCGCCCGCGCCGGCTATCCCGTCGTCAGCAATTCGCGCAATCACCGTATGGACCCTGACGTTCCGCTGCTGATTCCCGAAGTCAACGCCGCGCATCTCGACGCCATTCCGCTGCAGCAGAAGAATCGCGGCTACGACACCGGCTTCATCGTCACCAACCCGAACTGTTCGACTGCAGGCCTCGTCCTTGTCCTCAAGCCGCTAGCCGATGCCTTTGGCCTCGAGAAAATCTTCGTCGTCACGCTCCAGGCCATTTCCGGCGCAGGCTATCCCGGCGTTGCCGCCATGGACATCCAGGGCAACGTCGTCCCGTTCATCAGCGGCGAAGAAGAAAAGATGGAAGCCGAGCCGCAGAAACTGCTCGGCAAATGGGACGGCTCGCGCTTCGTGGATGCCGGCCTCGGCCTCAGCGCTCATTGCAATCGCGTGCCGGTCGTGGACGGCCACCTCGAATGCGTCTCCATCGGACTGAAAAAAATCGCCTCGCTCGGCGAAGTCCGCGAAGCCCTGCGCACGTTCGAAGTCGACAGCGAGATGGCCTCGCTCCCCACCGCGGTGCGAAATCCCATCGTCGTCCTCGAGGAAGAAAATCGCCCCCAGCCCCGGCGCGACCTCCACGCCGGAAACGGCATGGCCGCCGTCGTCGGCCGCGTTCGCGAATGTCCCCTCCTCGACGTCAAGCTGACCCTGCTCTCCCACAACCTCGTCCGCGGCGCCGCCGGCGCCGCCTTGCTCAACGCCGAGCTCCTCGCCGCCCGCGGCTTCCTCACCCGCCGCGTCGCCCCGAGTGACTCCCAACTCGCCGAACCCGTCTCCCGATAAGACGTAACCAACAGTGGTAATGCGACTACGCGTCCACTGAGAGTGACCGCATCCGCAATCACCGTGGTGCGGTACAACCCTGGACGCAGGCCCGACCTGCTGCACGTGCAGCGGCTAGGCACGCCGGATCGCCGTGACAGGACTTCACCGTGTTCGTATAGGTCTGCCAGCACGCATTCGCACATCCGGGCGGCCCCTGCGCCGCAAGCAACGATGCGAACAAAATCAGGGCCGCTGAAGCAACGAGCGTTACAAACCGCATTTTTAGTCTGTCCATAATCTAAAGACCTCCTTAAAGATTGCTAGCATCCATTGTGGACGCTAGGTGAACAGACCCTGGGCCGCATGCGATGAGACAAGATTAAAAGCAAGCCCCTCTGCAGCTAACACTGACACACTGCAATGTGCTTTGGTCGAAATGACATCCTCCCGGAGGCACAAGTCTTCTGAGTTCCACCGGGTGACAGCTGCATGTATGTGACCTCCCAAAAGCCGGGGCGATGCTGGCCGGGAAGGCTGCAAGGAACGCCACGAGCAGAAGCACTTTCGGTATTCGCCTTAGCATTTCTTTTTCTCCTTCCTTTTTATGATCTATGTCTTACTTACAGCCTTTGGCGGACGTTTGGGACAGCTCCGACCCGCAGCCGGTTGGGTTGGCGCCAACCTGACTTCGGAGAGGAGAAGCCGTCTCCTGCCGTTCGCCAAAATATGCAAACATCGTGTTCCAGCCTGCCTGGTCCATGCGTCCAGCCCACACCTTCTCCACTCGACCCTCCGCTCCCACCAACAGAGTATTGGGGACCCGCGCTAGCCCGAGTTGGACGTAGGTTCCGTAGGGCGGCTCAGCCAGCGTATTTGACAGAGGGATGCTGTGCTCGGCACGCACTCCGTGTACGCGCCAGGTTTTCTTCCCACGCTTGGCGGGAATCACGCTCTGCGCTCCGAGACGTTTGCGAATGTAGGTGTGATTGCGCTCGCTGTCGAACTCCGCGTCCGCCAGC
>Ga0209056_10001725_pt1 | contig 23983 bp, 23 predicted proteins | sample GraSoiAngelo_114_FD_185876 | JGI IMG/M metagenome (GOLD analysis project Ga0209056, IMG submission 185876) | Grasslands soil microbial communities from the Angelo Coastal Reserve, California, USA - 14_0903_13_40cm (SPAdes) (version 2) | ecosystem: Environmental > Terrestrial > Soil > Grasslands... | reverse complement strand
CCACCAGCGATCTTTTGCTGGTATATGCGCCGGGGAGCTCTCCCGACAACTGGCCGGAAGGAATGGCCAAATACATTCCCGCGCACTCGGATCTTATCTTCCAGATGCACTACACCACCAACGGCCAGCCGGCGTCCGACCAGACCAGTCTGGGCGTGAGGTTTGCCAGAACGCCGCCCGCTAAAAGGGTGCTCACCCTGCAACTCGCCAACGACAGCGACCGCATTCCGATTCCGCCGAACGCGAGCAACTATCGGGTGGCCGTCGAAGGTACTTTGCCCAACGATGCCGAGCTTCTGAGCTTTTTCCCGCACATGCACCTGCGCGGGAAAAATTTTGAATACAACATCGGTCATGCAGACGGGACGCAAGAGACTCTGCTACGGGTGAACTATGATTTCTACTGGCAGTTAAGTTATCTGCCTGTCGGGGCCGCGGTTTCTGCCCGCCGGCACCAAGCTCGAAGCCATCGCCCGGTATGACAACTCCAGAAACAATCCGCACAATCCCGATCCCGACAGTCCAGTTCAATGGGGTGACCAGACCTACAACGAAATGATGGTGGGCTTCTTCGATGTGGCGGTGCCGGCAGATATGGACAAAGAAAAATTCTTCGTGCGCGCGGAAAACCGCTAGGCCGAAAGATCAAAAGCTTTAAATGCAAAGATCGCGAAGGATTCGCAAAGTCGAAAATGGCTTTTCTCCGCGTACTCTGCGTTCTCGGCGGTTAAAAGCTTTTGTTTTTAGGCCCCCAGCTTCTCAAAGAAGAGGCAAATAGATTCAATCCCGCGATAAAAATTCGGGATGTGGAACTTCTCATTGGGTGCGTGCAGGTTGTCGTCCGGAAGCCCGAAGCCCATCATCACCGAAGGAATCTTCAGCACGTCCTGAAAGTCAGTGACGATTGGAATCGATCCGCCAGAGCGGATGAAGACCGTGTCTTTGTTGAATACATCATGCAGAGCTTCCGTCGCCGCCTTGATGTATTCGTTATCCGTCCCCACCACGCATGCCGGTCCTTTGCTCCACACTTTGATCTTGGTCTCGATGCCCTTGGGCGTGAGTTTCTTCACGAAGGCGGTGTAGCGCTTCAGGATGTCGTCAGGATCCTGATTGGGCACCAGCCGCATGGAAACTTTCGCTTGCGCTCTAGCCGGAATAACCGTCTTTGCACCCGGAGCGGTAAAGCCCCCGGGCATGCCGTGGACCTCGAGGGTAGGCCGTGCCCAGGTGCGATACAAAACCGAATAGCCCGATTCCCCTGTTAGTTTCGACGATCCCACTTCGGTCTTGCGATAATGCTCTTCGTTGAACGGCAGGCGCTTCCAGGCTTTGAGTTCGGCTGCACTCGGGGCCTTTACGTTCTTATAAAATCCGGGAAGGAGGACCTTTCCCTTGGAATCTTTCAGCTTGCTGATAATTTCAATCAGCGCGAAAAATGGGTTCGGCGCCGCCCCGCCGTACATGCCGGAGTGCAAGTCCACCTTCGGGCCCATGGCTTCAATTTCGGTATAAACCAGCCCGCGCAGTCCTACGCACAAAGTCGGCAGATCGGGGGCGAATAATTCCGTGTCGCACACCAGCGCGAAATCTGCCTTGAGCTTCGCCTTCTGCTTGCGAACATATTCCGCGATGGATTCGCCACCAACCTCTTCTTCGCCTTCGATGATGAATTTCACATTGATCGGCAGCTTGGGTTTGTGTGCGGCGGGCGCCTCGCTCGCCTTCATCAATGATTCAATCGCTTTGATCTCCATCCACAGCTGCCCTTTGTCATCCACCGCGCCCCGCGCATAGATGTTGTTGTTGCGTTCGGCGGGCTCAAATGGCGGCGAGATCCACTCGTTCAGGGGATCGGGCGGCTGCACATCATAGTGCGCATAGCACAGCACGGTTGGCTTCCCCGCGGCATGCAGCCAGTCGGCATAAATCAATGGATGACCTTTGGTCGGGATGACCTCGACACTCTCCATGCCGATGCGGCGCAACTCGCTGGCGACGTAATCGGCAGCCCGCTGGACATCGGATTTGTGCTCGGGCGCGGTGCTGACGCTGGGAATGCGCAGCAGATCTTTTAATTCGTTCAAGAATCGTTGCTGGTTCTGGCGGGCAAAATCAACCGCTGGAGAGGCCATAGAAAATCCTTTACTGTTGTACGTTTAACGCATACCGTTATACAATAACTCTGGGGCCATGATCAAGAGCTTCCGGTCGAAGGACACACAGAGGCTCCATCAGCGGGAAAAAGTTCCGCGTTTTCGAGCCATCGAACGGATCGCGCAAAGAAAACTGAGGCAACTCGATGCCGCGGTTTCCCTCGGCGATTTGGCCTCTGCGCCAGGCAATCGCCGGCATGCGTTGAAGGGTGAGCGAGCAGGTCAACACAGCATTCGCATCAATGATCAGTGGCGCCTGTGTTTTCGCTGGAGAAACAGAGACGCCTACGAGGTCGAGATCGTGGATTATCACTAGGAGGACATGTGGCCAAGGCGCAAAACGCGAGAGCAAAGTTGCCCCCGATTCACCCCGGAGAGATCCTCCGCGAAGATTATATGAAACCGCTTCGGCTTTCTATGAACCGGCTTGCGCTGGCGCTTCATGTTCCCGTCACCCGGATTTCAGAAATCGTGCATGAACGCCGTTCCATAAGTGCCGATACCGCTCTTCGGCTTGGCAGGTATTTCAAAACCAGTGCGAGGTTTTGGCTGAACCTGCAGGCGGCCTACGATTTAGAAGTGACCGGAGACCGCACGCTTCAGCAAATCGAGCGTGAGGTGCAGGTAATGGAATCAGCTGGATTGCAGGCATAATAGTCCTGCCGCTCAAGAGAAGCGATCCGGAGCTAATGACGCGAGGTTGTGATGTGGAGCATTAACTAGGATCAAGTCCGACATAATCTGTGCGGTAACCGGCGCCAGCAGAATGCCGTCGCGATAGTGGCCGGTTGCGACAAAGTAGCCTTTGAGCGATGTCTCTCCCAAAATTGGCAATGCGTCGGGAGTGCCTGGCCGCAGCCCCGCCCAAGCCTCGTGCTTTTTCGCTGTGGTGAGACCGGGCACGAGTTCAACCGCAGCTTGAAACAGCCGCTGGATCGTATCTACATCGGTTTGCTTGTTGTATCCGGCATTTTCCAGAGTCGAGCCGATTACCAGCCGACCATCGCTGCGAGGCACCAGATACACCTTTTCCGATCGCACCACGTGATCAACTTTAGGGCCGCCGACGATTGCCAGCATTTGTCCTTTGACCGGCATGACCGGAAATCGCTCTGGCCCGACACAGCCTGCCCAAGCACCCGCGCAGTTCACCACGACGGGCGCTGCATAAGAAGTCTTGTCGGTTTCAACGCCGGTAATACGGTTGTGCTCAACCAACACGGCCTTGACCTCGGCACCGGCGGAAATATCTACGTTTCGATGTTTGGCGGCCTTGATCGCCGCGGCTACCAGCGCACGCGGGTCCACTGAACGCTCGCTAACATTCGCAGCTACAATTTCACGCTGATCGTGTGGAAGCGGCCCTCCAGGACCGCCCCTGCCAGCGCCGGAGATTCCTGTCTCGGCGAGCGCAGGCTCGGTCGCCGCCAATTGCTCAATCGACATCAATTCTGCCGCGCCTGGAAACTCTCTAGCTTGCGAAACCAGAATCGTCCCGTGCTCGCGCAAGTCAACTTTGATCCCCGACTCGTCTTCAAGTTCATGCACGAATTCGGGATAGAGCCGCGCGCTCTCCTCCGCTAGCGGCCGCAGCAGCGGCGGAATCTCAAGGCCCGACCCCGCCAGCATTCCCGCCGCGGCATGCGACGCCTCGCGTCCCGGCTCGCCGCGCTCCACAATCAGGACCCGCAGCCCCTGTTTGCGCAGAGAGATCGCGAGAGACAGCCCGATGATTCCGCCGCCGATGATGATCGCGTCCCAAGATTTCACGACAGAATTGTAAAAGACTCGATCGATTACCGGGCTTCGCGGGTTCCGCCGCAGAACCGTCGCTCGCGAATTTGTGAGCTTAATGCGGACCTAAGCGACTGACCGGATTTCAGACCGAGTCACGTTTTTCTTGCCTATGATGCCGATTGCGAGTGGAATCGTGGTGAAGCCTCCTACAACCGTCAGAGCTAATCCGGCCGCCTTCATCGCGTCCTTGCTAAGCCCTCTTGAAATCAACAGACCTATGCCCGTGCCAAGCGCGATACGCGTCCCCGTCCAAAGAATCATTTCTGGCAAAGTGATGTTCCGTTCAATCATGGCGCCTCCTCGGATTGTGAATGTGGTGGTTGGATGCGAGGGCATAACGACGGGATTGCCAAGCAAAAAACGCAATATCTATCCGACCGCGCTAAGTAGGAAATTCGAGGCTGACGCTGAACTTATATTGAACTGAACTTATATTGAACTCCGGGGGTTCTCATAGCCGGCTCAAATATTCGACAACCTCTGTCTGGTTCCAGTCCACCGGGCCAATGAACTTGCGGCGAATCACCCCGCCGCGGTCAATGATGTATGTCTCGGGTACTTTGATGGTGCCGTATCGCGATGAAACCGGGGCGATAACGCCGGTGGGCGTGCGTTGCCCTGATTCGCGCACGGTGAGCAGATCAATGCTGTGGTCTTTTAGAAATTTGTGGTAATCGTTGGGATCATCGTCGACACTGACCGCCAGCACCGTAATCCCCTTGTCTTGCATTTTCTTCTGCATCTGGACCAGAGACGGCATTTCTTCAATGCAAGGCGGGCACCAGGTGGCCCAGAAATTCAGCACGACGATTTTGCCGCGCAACTGGCTCAGGGTGACGCTGTGCTCGGAATCCTGAATGGTGAAATCGGGAGCGCGCGTATTGATACTGGAAGGCTTGGAGCGGCCATAACAGCCGCTCAGCACCAGGGCTGCAGTAAAGGCAAGAACGAGGACGTAATTACGCACCCCGATATAATAAACAACTCATAGCGATGCTCACGAACCGGTGCCTGGGCGTGCGACTTCTTAATTTTGATTGTCATCCCGTTATTCTTGGTTGTCATCCCGAAGCTGCCCGCCGAAGGAAGGCAGCAGAGGGACCTTACGTCACAGGGCACTGCCGGTGCAGTTGCGAGGATGTCAAGCAAGGTACGGAGTCGTCGCAAGCACGTCGGTGATGCACACCATCGTATAGTCCCTGTCTCGCCCGCTTTCAGTTCGCGAGTTCGAGATGACAAGAGATACTTGCAAGTTCGAGATTACGGGAGAAAAGTGCTAGCCGGGGATAAGGGGAGAAACTGTCAGGATGCAGCCCGCAAGGGCGGTATGGGAAAGCCCGGCACGGAAGAGTCTGTGTGAAAACTCAAACTCCAAACCACAAGTGGCAAGCGAATCGTAATTCCAGCCGCGAAGCGGCGCCAGAATACAGCCCAGGGCGGAAGCCCTGGGTGCAAGTGGGAAATGACTCAGCCCCAAAGGGGCGTAAGAAGCGTTCTCACACAGACTCGGTAGTGCCGGGTAGCTGGAGAAGGATCCAAGTCCCGTGAGGGACTCAACACCACTCTCCACCATGAGCACCGAGAACAATCCGTTGGTCTCCGTCATCGTTCCCGCGCGAAACGAAGAGGCTTGCCTCGGCCTCTGCCTGGAATCGCTGGTTGCACAAACAGGAATTGATTTTGAAATCATTGTCGTGGACGACGTCTCCACAGATCGCACCGCCGAAATCGCGAGATCATTCTCGACTGACCCTGTAGGGGCGGCCCTCCAGGCCCGTCCGTCAAATTTGGATTTTGGGGCGGGCGTCACCGCCCGCCATCAACTGACAGTGCTTTCCGCCCCACCCCTCCCCGACAACTGGACCGGCAAAAACAACGCCATGTCCACGGGCGCGAAGATCGCAAAAGGGAAATGGCTGCTATTCACTGACGCCGATACCGTCCACAAACCCGGCTCGCTCGCCCGCGCCGTGGCCGAAGCCGAGCAGCACGGGGCCGCGCTGCTTTCCTATTCTCCCGAGCAGGAGGTGCGCACGTTCTGGGAGAAGGCCGTCATGCCGGTGATCTTTGCTGAACTTGCGGCCACCTATCCCCCGAAGAAGATGAACGACCTGGCTTCTCCCATCGCCGCCGCCAACGGACAATATCTGCTGATCTCGCGCGAAGCTTACGACGCAGTCGGCGGCCACACAACAATCGCCAGCGACCTGCTCGAAGACGTAGCCATGGCGCGCCTGGTGAAGTCCTCCGGCCGCAAGATTTTCTTCCGCTACGGCGGCGACGCTGTCCGTACCCGCATGTACCGCAGATGGGCGCAGATGAAGGAGGGCTGGACCAAGAATTTGGCGCTGCTGTTCCCAAGGCCGCGAGGTTTGGCGTTGTTGCGCTCCGCGGAATTCATGCTAATCACTGGAAACTTCGTTGCCGCGATTTGGGCCAGCTTATCAGGAAGGTCTAGGTTTGCCCTGGAGGCGATTTTGCTTACGATTATTCTTGTCGGCTGGTTCTGGATGCGGATTCGCAGAGCGAATTTTTCTCAAACGATCAGCTTCCTCGCGATGGGAGGTTTGCCCATCTTCGCGTATTTGTTGGTTCGTTCGACCCGTTTTCATCGAAGTCACAATGTGAGTTGGAAAGGCAGACAATATGGGGATATCCCGGCGCGAGCGATGACGCATAAACCGCCTCACCCTAGCTCCGGAGGAGCGGTACATAGATAGCCCGGCACGGCAGTGCCGGGTGCTCGGCAGAGCGAGACCGAGTCCCGTTAGGGACGGCACACGAACGGCATGACAATTTGTGCCTCGCTTCGGGACTCCCAATCGTTTCGAACGCTTCCCGGCACTGGGCTGCCCTGAGCGAGGCCGAAGGGGTGTCGGGCTATCCGTATTCGCCCCTTCGGGGCTGAGTTTTGCCGGCTTGCCCGTCCTTGTCTCGCGGTTTTTGGCGAGAGCGGGGATTTTGACTTTCAGTTCGGGAAATTTGAGAGAAGGTGAGATCAAAACCCTAGGCAGCAAAGAACGCGGCAAGGGTAGGGCAACCTCGTTTAAGATATCAGCGAAAACGTGGGCGAGCGGCCGAATGTGGAGGGCTAAAATGGACGAGCAACAAGTCGATGTTATGGGCATAGTCCCAGGCTCCGCTGGGCGGGCATCATATTGGCCTGCGTAATGGCGCTCGCGACACTCCAGACAATCTGGAAACAGGGACTTAGAAATTGGGACTGGGTCGAACACGCGTGGTTGGCTGCGATGGCTTTTTGGATTGCATCAGATGCGTGGCAACATCAACACAGGACTTGGAACTGGCGATCCAGGCTTTTCTATCTCGGTTGGGGAATCCTATTCGGAGTTTGGATCCGACATGTGAACGGATGGATTCCAGGAGTTTGCATAATCGCGCTGTGTGCGTTGTTCGCCATGGATGGCAAGTCCGACTGGTCGACCTCGGACATGAAGAGACCCGGTGGAGTACTAGAGCTGGTGCTGATTTTGATTATCGCAGGCTGGTTTGTGAGAACGGTGCGGGAATGGATTCCTCTCGGCTGCATTGTCGCCCTCATGTTGTTCCTCGCGTCAGAAAAGAAGGGCCGCCGGAGCATGAGAGAGAATATTTTGCGCCCGCCATCGCTTGCCTGGATATCAACGTGGGGTCTTGCGTTCTACTGGGCATGGAGAGAGCCAACATTCGCTAGCATCCTGATGACGATCGCTATCCTTATACTCTGGTTCGGAAATCTATTAATGCACCTCTCGCCCGGAGAACGCACCCTTGCTCTATCTCACCCGCAAAGCTGAATTCGCCGCTTCGCACTATTACCACAATCCGGAGCTTTCTCCGGAGGAGAACCGGCGCCTGTTCGGCAAGTGCAATAACCCCAACGGGCATGGGCACAACTACGTGCTCGAAGTCACGGTGAAAGGCGAGGTTGATCCGCGCTCCGGGTTCGTGGTTGACCTGAAGCAACTCAAGGAAACCATGCACCGCGAGGTACTCGACGCCATGGACCACCGCTTCCTGAACAAAGAAGTCGCGGAATTTGCCACACGCATTCCCACCACCGAGAACGTGGCCATCGCCATCTGGCAGCGCCTCGGGCCCAAGCTGACCAACGCCAAGCTGCACCGGGTGCGGGTGTACGAGAACCATGATTTGTTCGTGGATTTTTATGGTGAGGAGTGAAGAATTGGGTAATTTTGTAATTTGATAACTTGTAATTTGGGTTTCTCTGTGATCTCTACGGCTTTTCTTTGCGATCTCTGCGGTTAAAAGCTTTTGACCGCAAACTGCGCCAAGTCTTCGCAAAGAACGCGAAGGAACCTTTTCAAATTACCCGATTACAAAATTATCCAATTGCCAAATTACCCAATTACCAAATGGCAAAAGCCCACCTCCATCGCCGCTACCGCTTTTCGGCTTCGCATCGCCTCCATAGCGAGCAAATGTCACCTGCCGAGAATCAGTCCACCTACGGCAAATGCAATAATCCGCACGGGCACGGTCACAACTACGTCCTCGAAGTAACGGTCAGCGGACAGGTAGATGAAAACGGTATTGTCTGCAATCTGGTTGATCTGGATGAATGCGTGCAACGAGAGATTGTCACGCGATTTGATCTGGAAAATCTCAATATGAGGCCGGAATTCGCGGATTCCGTGCCCACGACAGAAAATCTCTGTACGGTTGTTTACGATATTTTGAAGCGAGGGTTTGGCCAAGCACATCTGGAAAGAGTGCGGCTGGAAGAGACCATGATGAATGCCTTTGAGTACGATGGAAGCTGAGTAGCGAAGATTTTGTAATTTGGTAATTTTGTAATCGGGCAATTGAAAACCAGAGGCGAGGAGTTGTGGCCTCCAATGACCAAATCACAAAGTTACTCAATTACCAAATTTGACATCACCGTATGACGCCTAAACTCCAAACCACGAACCCGACCCTCACCAGCGCGACTTTCGAAGACCTCGTGCGAGAAATGCTCGTCCGTCTCGACGAAGATCCCGAGCGCGAGGGGCTCCAGCGCACTCCTGCCCGTGTGCATAAGGCGTTTGAGTTTCTTACTCGCGGCTACAGCGAAGACCCCGAGTCCATGTTGAAGAATGCCCTCTTCACCGTCACTTACGACGAAATGGTGATCGTGAAAGACGTCGAGATGTTCAGCTTGTGTGAGCACCACATGCTGCCGTTTTTCGGCAAGGTCCATGTCGCGTACATCCCCAACGGTCGGGTGATCGGTCTCAGCAAGATTCCTCGTTTGATTGAAATCTTTTCTCGACGCCTGCAAATCCAGGAACGCTTGACAACGCAGATCGCCGAAACAATTCAGAAAGTAATTCAGCCGCAAGGCGTCGGCGTAGTCATCGAAGCCCGCCATCTCTGCATGATGATGCGGGGGGTCGAGAAGCAGCATTCTCAGGCGGTCACGTCTTCCATGCTGGGCTGTTTCCGTGATGAGCAGGAGACGCGCACGGAATTTCTTTCCTTGATCCGTCAGCGGCCAAACGGGGTGTAAATCCAGTCGTTGGTCATTGGCTGTTGGTTGTTGGCAAAACCAGCCCCGTCCTCAATTGTTCTTCATTCCCGATTTTCTCTACGAACTTTGCGGGTTTTCTCTGCGCGCTCTGCGGTTAAAATCTTTTCTTGCCTCTAAACCGAAAAATCGCGCTGGTTACCGGCGCAACTCAGGGAATCGGCCTGGCCATTGCACGCGCTCTGGCGGAGGAAGGCTGCAACCTCGTTGTCAGCGGGCGAGATCAAAAGCGGCTTCACCGACTTGAAGTAGATCTTGCCAAAAAGCGAATCCAAGTGCTGGCGCATCCCTGCGATGTGCGTGACGAGAAAAGCGTCTCCGATCTCTTCCAAGCAGTGCGGCAAAAATTCCGCCGACTCGACATGCTCATCAACAACGCCGGCATCGCGCATCCCGATTTTCCAGTTGCCAAACTTCCCTCTGAAGCCTGGTTCGACGTCATCTCAACCAATCTCACTGGCCTGTTTCTGGTCACAAAAGCGGCAGTTCCACTGATGAAACGCGGTTCAGTGATCGTCAACAATCTCTCGATTGCCGCCAAGCAGGTCTTCCCGGGCTCTTCGGCTTATAACGCTTCCAAACACGGAGCGCTTGGGTTTACAAACACGCTGCGCGAAGAACTCCGGGACCAAGGTATTCGCGTGATAGCGCTTCTACCGGGGGCAACCGATACTGCCATTTGGAATACGCTGTGGCCCAGTGCTCCGCGAAAAAAGATGATTCCCCCGGCCGTAATCGCGCAAGCCCTGATTGCCGCATTGAAGGTGCCCCCGCAGAGCACCGTTGAAGAAATCAGCATTCTTCCTTCCGCCGGTCCGCTGTGAATTGAGTCCCCCGGAAGTAGTTCGCCGAATTCTCTATTGCATCCGGCCCGAGTGTCGAGTAAGGTTGCTGGAAACAGATCGCGGCCTGGACTAGGTGCGGTCTTTGGGGCATTCATGCTGTACCGCAACACAGCGCTGTTTTCCTGCCTTGTACTACTCCCCTTGTCTGCCTCTGCTCAGTTGCCCACTCCTGGTGGCGCCCGCTCGGCAAATGAAGCGGTTCGAAGCTACCACAACGGCGGCATTCGAGATATCGGAGCAATCGGCATCAGGAAAATTGGTTGTAGCCGCGGTTTCGGCAACTGGTACACCCTGGAACGCCAGATCGCGATGGGCAAGGATTATTCCAAGCAAATCGAATCAACTTCCAGGTTGATCACCGATCCCAGCATTAGCGAATACATCAACCGCATCGGCCAGAATCTGGTGCGCAACTCTGATTCCCAGGTTCCATTCACCATTAAGGTGATTGACTCGGACGACATCAATGCATTCGCGCTTCCCGGCGGATTTTTCTACGTCGATACCGGACTGATTCTCGCTGCCGATAATGAGGCGGAATTGGCTGGAGTGATGGCGCATGAAATTGCGCACGTGGCTGCCTGTCATGTGGCGCGCGAGCGCACCCGTGGCCAGCTCATGCATATCGCGTCAGTCTCAATGATGATGGTGGGTGGTCCGATCGGTTATGGCGTTTACGAAGCGGCCGGTCTCGCTATGCCAATGACCTTCTTGAAATTCTCGCGCGGATTCGAGTCGGAAGCGGATTTTCTGGGCGTGGAATATATGTACAAAGCGGGATACGATCCGCAGGCGTTCACCGCATTTTTCGAAAGAGTAAAGAATTTGGAGAAGCGGAGGCAAAACCGCATAGCCAAGGCATTCGAGACGCATCCGCAAACGCCTGATCGCATTACCAGGACCCAGAAAGAAATCAACACGCTGCTGCCGCCGCAGGTGGAATATATAGTTGACACTTCGGATTTTCAGGACGTCAAGGCGCAGCTCAATCGGCTTGAGAACCGCCGTAACGCCATTGAGAACCCGGCTCATCCAACCTTGCGGCGCAGACCTCAGCCGGAAGTCGAATCGAAACCCGACGGAGACGGCCGCGAACCCACGCTGATCAGCAAGTCAGAAAACCAGCACTGATAACTACGGCGCGAGCTTGCCTCCCGCGAGGTCTTTCACCAGTTCTAAGTCGGCATCGAGGAAGTCGTATGACGGCAACTCCGAAGGTTGGGCCCAATACACTTCGCGAAAAATTCGATTTTCAAGTTCGCCAGAATACGCCTTGACATCGTAAAAACGCAGCTCAATGGCATTGCCGTTGGGGTATTCGTGCCGAAAGCGCGTGACCTCATCTCCAACGTTTGCTTGAATTCCTAATTCTTCGTCGAGTTCGCGCCGGAGAGCGTCCCGGGGCTGTTCGCCTTCCTCAATCTTGCCGCCCGGGAATTCCCACTTCAGCGGCATGACCTGATGCCGTGTGCGTTGGCAAATCAACACTTTTCCGTCTTTCCAGATGAGGGCCGCGACCACGCGTTTCATGGGAATTGGGTAATTGGGTAATTTGGTAATCGAGCAATTGACTGCATATTCTGCCGTGGAAAGCTCAAAAGCATTTAACGCAGAGTCCGCCGAGAACGCAGACAAAGGCGGCGTTCAAATTACCCAATTACCAAATTTCCCAATTATTCAATGTTGATACATCGTAATCCGGCCACCTGTGGAAAACACCCGGGATGGATTGCCGCAGCAAGCGCATGCAGGCCGCGCACCAGAGTTGGTGCGGGCGTATTCAAGTATTCGTCCCGAATGCAATACACTCGCTTTGTTTGAACGGCGGGAATCTTCTCCCACTTTCGCGCGTGAACGATCTTTTCCAGCGGAACGCGATCGCCGGCGCCGCACCACGCCGCAATGATCACATCAGGCGCGGCGGATTCGATTTCTGCGAATGAAGTTTGCACACCGGGCGCTCCGATAAACTGTCCGCCGGCTGCCTCGACCAACTCCGCAACCCAGCGCTGAGAAGCGATCAACGGCTTGCCCCACTCTTCGCAGAACACGCGAGACTTTGAAAGTCCTTCAGCTTGAAGCCGAACAGCCTCAATTTCGCTTTGCATTTTATTGATCACTCGCGTCCCTTCATCTCGTGCATCCATAATTCCGGCGATTGCCGCGATGTCGGCGTAGATATCACCCAGTGCTTTTGGCGCCAGTCCGAGGAATCTGGCGCCGGACTTCAGGATCTCAGCCAACGCCTTCTCTTGATAGGGAACCGCCGCAATGACAAGCTCTGGCCGGGCGTCGGCAATCTGTCTGCTTTGGGCAGTCCAAGAGTCGGCAACGATGGCCACCTTGGCCTGTATTACCTCAGGACAAACTTCGGCACAATACTTCGTGCAGGCAACCAGACTCGCGAGATGTCCAAGGTCGCGCAGAATTACGGTAGCGCTGGGCTGAAGGGAAACGACTCGGCGTGGAGCGTAGGACACGTCTGCATTCTAAATTCGCACGCCTCTCCCAGTAGAATAATCGCGTGTACTCGCCACAGGTTCTCGATCACTTCGAGCACCCGCGCAACTCCGATGCCTCGGTGCAACTCGAGAATCCGGTCTGCGGGGACGTACTCAAGTTGAGCGCCAGAATCGTCGAAGGAAAGATTTCTGAAATCAAATTCCAGGCCCAGGGATGTGTTCCGGCGATCGCCTGCGGATCAGCGCTTTCAGAGTTAGTCAAAGGAATGACGATTAACCAAGCGAGCGCGCTGGACCAAAGTGCATTGATCCGAGTCCTTGGGCAGTTGCCCGAAGCCTCATCTCACGCACTTGCGCTAGCAATGGATGCGCTTAGTAGATTGCTGAAACGGCTGGGGGGCACAACCGTTGTATCGCGCTAGGGCGTGGAGCTATCCGGGTGGCCTCGCAGGCCGTGTCCCATTCGGCCAATAGATGGTCCAGGTTCTTTCGCGTGCCAGTTTCTCAAGGTCAGGGTTCGGATTCACCGCAACCGGAAATCGCGCCAGCGTAAGCATTTCAGCGTCCCAACGCGAGTTGCCGAATGCAACATCGGGAACCCGGCCGATTTCCTTCAAGATCGCCTTTGGCTTTCCGGCACCCGAGGGGACGCGAGTCAACCGATCAGTGATGATGCCGTTTTCAGTGGCCACCGCGGCGGCAAGAATTTTTTCTTGAGCAATGCCGACATGGAGCATGGCTTCGCGGATTACCCATTCATTGGTGGAAGAAACCGCCCATACATCGCAGCCCGTCTCCAACAGACGCGAGATTAGCTCTTTCATTTCGGGGAAAATTCGCGACACGAAATTCTCGGCGAAGAAAGTCCGCGCCAGACCAAGGGCCTCCGCTTCTCTCAGCCCTCGATTGATGGTGACCATCTCGCCACACATATCGTCTTCGCTGACCTTGCCGGCGCGATAGTCGGCATATCGCGCACGAGCCCAGCGCACGATTTCGTCTGAGACGACTCCTCGCTTCAGTTCCCAATCGAAAAACCCTTCGCCGGCATCTCCAGACCAAAGCGTGCCATCGCAGTCAAATACTGCCAGCTTGGGGTTAAGAGAAAGGACGGACTCAATCAGAAGGGGCGAGTTCTCAGTCACGATTGAGATTGTAACGAAGCGTATTGTTCCGGGGTGTCAATGTTTGCGGTAACAAACGGATCGTTCACAGGCAGGTAGAGGATTCGTCGCTGATTGGCATGTTCAATATCGCGCGCGATGCTGGTGGCCGGCGCTTTCAGGAAGGCCTCGATCATCTCCCGTCCAATCAGAATAGGGTGGCCGTGCTTGCCCTGGAACTCGGGAACTACAGACCACATGCCATGATCGCGGCTGGTAAAAGCAGCCAACAGAGTCTGCAGTGTTGTGGATTGCGGCGGAGGACGATCTACCAGCGTCACCAAGGCGCTGTCACGGCCCTGGTTCAAGACCTCACGAAGACCGGTTTGAAGTGAACTGAACTGGCCGAGGTCAGGACGCGGGTTTCGAGCAAGAAATCCTCCTGAAGCGTCAACAATTGCTCGGAGCGCGCCTTCGTTTTCGCCCCCGACCACAATAACGAAATCACAAAACCGATTCAGAGCTGCAATATTGGACGAAAGCAGAGTTCCAGAACCCCACGATGCTTGCGCAGGGGCGGGTGCCTCCACCCGCCCGGCTGCGTTTTGCGCACTAGATGGCGCGCCAGCCCGGACGAGGACGTCCGGGCCTATGAATTCATCTTCGCTTAGCTTGTTCGATGGCGGTCGAACGGAGATAGGCGGCCACGGCAACATCGCCTTATCCCTGCCCATGCGCGTGGATTCGCCGGCGGCGAGAATGACTCCAGCCAGGCCCATACTTACTCCGGCACTTCGCCGTTTAGCAGCTTGCCCAGGCTGCACCATGAGCAGCGCACGCCCACGTAGAAATGTCCGAACAACGCGTACACGGCGCTGACGTGGTCAAATCGCATCTCGTAAATGAGCTTCTTGAACACGAGCGGATCGTCGGCGAACAAATCCACTCCCCACTCCCAATCGTCAAAGCCAATGGAGCCGGTGATAATCTGCTTCACCTCACCGGCGTAACGGCGGCCAACCAATCCGTGTTCATTCATCTGCCGTGCACGTTCCTCGATGGGCAGCGTGTACCAGTTCTTATCTTCGCCGCGGCGGCGGTCCATGGGATAAAAGCACACGTAGCGCGCTTTCGGGATCTCAGGAAACAGTCGCGGACGCATGGCTTCGCGCTGGCGCGCGAGAGTTTCATTGATTGCCTGCTTCCACTCGTCTGAATGCGGCTCAATTCCTTCTTCAGTCAGTTCGCGGTAGGTCTTCAGGCTGGATTCGTACAGTCCCAATTCGATGACCGACAAGTAGGAAGTCGTGGACTCAAGATAATCGCTCAGTTTCAGTTTTGCCAGCTGCATCTCGGCACGGTTCAGCTCATCGAATGTCGGCCGGAAATGGACAAACATCAAGTCGCCCTTGTGGCCAAGCAGGGAATAAAGGGCTGATTGTCCCGACGCGTTCTGCTCCATCTTGCCCAGCAAGCCAGCCGCTTCCTTCGCAATCGCAGCTTTGTGCGCCGGGCGAAGCTGCCGCCATGCCGACCAGCGGAAGCGCATCATCTGGTGCAGCACGCTGTAACCCTCAATGGTAAGAGGCACCGCCGGCATTTCGGCCGAAGCCGTCTCTGCGCGCATTGTGCGGGTGGCAGTCATGTCTGCTTGGGTTCTAGTGAAAACATACCACGTGGGGACGGAAATCCTCATCTGCAAACTCAGGCCAGGACCCCTGGAGCATTCGACCTCACCGGAAAACAGAAATTCCTCAGAAAACCCCCATGTTGAAGACAAGACCGCCGCCGCGATTTCGGCTGCAATTGGGCTATGCGGTTCCGACAAAACGTTACGGGCCCCTTAGTTGTTCTTGGAACTGTGGCCATCAGCACTGTTCTGTCGGGACAGGCACATCCCGTCGCGAATCCCCCCAGCGTGGCCGTTGCGGTCCGCGCGGAACGCCCTCCACGGCTGGACGGTACTCTGAATGACGCGATTTGGAGTACAGCGTCGGTATTAGAGGACTTTCGACAGCGAGAACCGCTGGAGACCCAGTCGGCCACCGAAAATACCGAGGTCCGCATTTTGTACGATTCCCGCCACATCTACTTCGGAATTTATTGCCATGATACGGCCCCGAAAGGGATCGTCGCTACTCAGTTGCGTCGAGACCTGTCGCAAGACCTGGACGACAACTTTGCCATCGTCGTTGATCCCACTCTAAGTCATCGCAACGGGTACATCTTCGAGGTGAATCCCCTCGGAACGCAGCGTGACGGCGAGGTCATCGAGGAGCGGTCTCCGCCGCAGGACGACTCCATTGTGGATTCCAGCTGGGACGGGCTGTGGAACTCGGCGGCAAAAATCGCCGATGGCGGCTGGACCGCTACGATTGAAGTCCCGTTCAGCACCCTGAACTTCCGTGGCGGCTCCGACGTGACCTGGGGCATAAATTTCCGTCGCTTCATTCGCCGCAAGAACGAAGAGGACGAATGGTCGGGCTACTACCGGGTTTTTGGCCTCTGGCGCGTGTCGCAGGCTGGAACGCTTCAAGGGCTGAAAGGAACCGAGAGCGGACGCCTGCTGGTTATCAAGCCGTACGGGCTCTTGGGGGCCCAAAGCCTTACCGGCCAGCCGTGGAGTGCCCTGCACAGCGGTGGTGTGGACGTCAAATACGGCCTGTCGAGCAATCTGATCGCTCTTGCCACAGTGAACACCGATTTTTCCGATGCCGATGTTGACCAGCAACAGTTCAACCTCACCCCGTATCCAATTCAGATTCCCGAGAAGCGACGATTTTTTCTCGAGAACTCCGACGTCTTTGATTTCCTGCTCTGGAACCAGGACTTGCTTTTCTTCAGCCGGCAAATCGGGATTGATCCGGTCAGCGGGCAACAGGTTCCCATTGATATTGGCGCCAAAGTTGCCGGTCATGCAGCAGGATTCGACTTGGGCATCATGGATGTCAAGACTCGGGCCGAGGATTTCGCACCTTACGCAAACTACACAGTTGCGCGCGTGAAGAAGCCACTCACCCCAGGCTCTTACATCGGCTTTATGGCAACGGACAAGCAATCAGGAAATCCGTTCGATCCCTATAACCGGTCCGGCGGCGTTGACGCGAAATTCGTCTTGTTTGGAAATCTCAACCTGCGGGGCTATTACGCCAAATCGTGGACTCGAGGTCTGGACAGTGATAACGCCGCCTTGGGCGGACGACTAACCTACGCTAATAATTGGTTCAACATCTACACCGGCCATGGGGTTACCGACAAAAACTTCAACGCCGAGATGGGTTTCGTGACCCGGACCGACGACCAGCCCACGATTTTTCAGGTCAATTTGACCCCTCGTCCGCACGTTCTAAGCATCCGAGAACTCGATCTTGGCGGCTTCGTTTATCACGACCCCAATACCGCTGGCCAGCTCATCTACAAGGAGTGGACCCCGGCCATTCGGGTGCAGTTCAACAACAGTGCCGAAATTGATTCGAATCCGCAGGATGTCGTTTATCAGCTCCTGGTGCAACCGCTGCACTTGTCTGGAAATATCTCAATCCCGCCGGGAGGATACCGGTTTGCCGAGCACCTGGTGTCCTATACATCGGCCGGTAATCGCCGCATCACATACGTCGGCTCGTTTCAGTGGGGCGATTACTACACCGGAACTCTCAAGAGCGCCACTCTGACCACTCAATATCGCCCGAATGCGCATCTGGCGCTGGCGATCAACGACACGCTCAATGTATTCCGCTTGCCTCAGGGAGACTTCAGCATCGAACTCGCCGGATTGCAGGTCAGCTACGCATTCAATCGCTTTTTAAATCTGACTACCTTCTTGCAAGCCGACACTGCTCAAACTCAGGCCGCCAGCGCCAACATACGGTTGCGCTATACGTTTCGTCCGGACAGCGATCTCTATGTGATCTATAACACTGGAACTCGTTTTCAAAGTCTTGTAGCTGGCAACCCAATGCCCGTGCGCGAGCAGAGATTCGCGGTTAAGGCAACATATTCATGGTCGAGGTGACGGGTCACCTGAAGGCCACCAATGGCGACTGTCGTTGGGAAGGGCACGAGTCGTGCCGGACGAGCATGGTCGAGATACACGGGACGAAAGCTGTGAAGCCGCGAAAGAGTGCTGGACAGCTGGGACATGCTCGCCAATCCAAGCCCTGGAGGGGCGAAAGAAACTAGCCCAAGACGTATTTCTCATCCACTACAATCCCGTTTCCGCTCAGTTCGCGCCTCAGCCCTTTAGGGCACACGATGCAGCTCATGCGCCATTCCCGAAAATCACGACCTTTTCCCAGGGTCTTCTCAACCTATAATGTAGGCGGAGACGGTCGATTTGGTAGGCGACTTCCGCATAGGCGACTGGCTGGTCACTCCTTCCCTGAACCAGATTTCCCGCAATGGCACGAGCGCGCGCGTCGAACCCAAAGCCATGCGGGTGCTGGTTTATCTCGCCGAGCATCCGGGCGTCGTGAGCAAAGATCAGTTGATTTCCGCAGTTTGGCCAGACGTTTTTGTGTCCGACGACGTGTTGCCCGGTTGTATTTCGGCGTTGCGGAAGACCCTGTGCGACCATGCCCGCCGTCCCAAGATCATCGAGACAATTCATAAAAGCGGTTATCGCCTGCTCGTGCGGGTGGAACCCATGAACGGAAACGGAGTTCCGCATACCGAAACCGCGAACAGCAGTGCTCCGTCGCGGCCGCGGAATCTCACAGTTCGGTTGGCAGTTGCGTTCGGGGTCTTGGCGATAGCTGTCCTCCTGATTGCCGCCCTTGTATGGTCGCCCTCCCGGCAGCGATACGATTCGGTCGCGGTCCTGCCTTTTGCAGACGCCGCCAGCGATTCGGATACTCAATATTTGAGCGATGGCATTGCCGAGCAGGTGATCAACGATCTCTCGCAGCTGAGTACGTTGCGCGTCATGGCTTGGACCACCGTTTCTCGCTATCGCCAGCCACAAATTGATGTGCGCGCCGCAGGCCGCGAATTGGGCGTCAATGCAGTACTCACCGGGCGCCTGTCCCGCGACGGCGATTACGTCGTCTTGCAGACGGAATTGGTGGATGTGAATCGGGGTTCCCAGCTTTGGGGCACTCGGTATGAGCGCAATATTTCGCAAGTTCCCGGGCTGCAGCAACAGCTTTCTCAGGACATTGCCTCAAATTTGCGTGTGCGCCTCACCGGAAGTGAACAAGAGAAGATTCAGCGCCGTTATAACGCAAATCCCGCTGCCTATGAGTTGTATCTGAAAGGCCGCTTCTTCTGGGACAAGAGGACCAAGCAGGGGCTCGATCAGGCAATCGAATACTTCCAACAAGCCATTCATGCGGATCCGAATTATGCCCTTGCTTATGCGGGCCTAGCCGATAGTTACGCGCTGCTCGACGATTGGGGAGAAACTGCTCCCCGCGATTCTTTTCCCAAGGCCAGAGCGGCGGCGCAAAAAGCCATCGCACTCGACGACTCCTTAGCTGAGGCGCACGTCTCGCTGGCGATAGTGCGCGAGGCTTACGACTGGGACTGGGCAGCGGCTGAGCAGGAGTTCAAACGTGCGATCGAATTGAATCCGAACTACGCAACCGCACACCAATGGTACGGCTTGTATCTCGCGGGTCTCGGGCGGTTTTCCGAAGCCGAAGCGGAAGTTCGGCGCGCCCAAAAGCTCGATCCGCTCTCGCCGATTGTGAACATGGCACTCCCGGAGGTCTTCACTTGGGAGGGCCGCTACGATGAAGCTATCGCCGAGTACAAGAAAATCATTGCTCTCGATCCTTCTTTTCCGGGCAGCTATGGCAATCTCGCGAATTTATACGAGAGAAAGCATATGTATTCGGAGGCTTTGGACACGATGCAGCCGTATCTCAGTTTGAAAGGAGCTACCAACGCTGCAGCAGAAATGCGCAGAATCTATTCGACTTCAGGTTATACGGCGGTGATCCGCAAAGAGCTCGAAAAAGATCTACAAGACCGCAAGCAGGGAAAATATCGGAGCCCGGTCGGAATTGCAGCTTCTTATTCCGCCCTCGGTGACGAACGACAGGCTTTCCAATGGCTGGAACGAGGATATGAGGAGCGTACTAGCAGTATGCAATATCTGGCGGTGGACGCGGAATTTGACTCGATTCGTTCCAGTCCGAAATACCAATACTGGCTTGGCGTGCTCGGCCTACCAACATCGGTGAACGTGCCCCAGCTAGCGCATCATTAAACGAGAAGTAGGGCATCCAGGTTTTTCGTTGTCACGGAGAATACTTAGGAGGCTGGCGCAGCGTTTCTTGAGTTTCCTTTTTGAATTACCCAACTGAGGTTGCCCCATCTTTCGCGGTTTTTCCTCGTCAGCTTGCGCCTACGGGTTTGCCAAGAGCCAACAGCCAAGAGCTGGAATTTCACGAGACTCCCCCCATCAGTTTCTTCGTCGGTTTTACCAGAATCGCCAACAGCACGGTCGCTGCGATCGCCACTGCGGCGCCGATCCCGAACAGTGTCGGCAGCGGCACGGTTTCGTAAAGAGAGCCGGCCTTGCCGGCCATCCAGTTTCCGGTACCGATCGAGAGGAACCAGACGCCCATCACGAATCCCTGGGCGCGGCTGGGGGCAAGCTTGGTCATGGCGCTCAAGCCTACTGGGCTGAGGCACATTTCTCCCATCACGCTGAGAAAGTAGGAAACGTTCAGCCAGTGCGGGGACACATTGGTACCGCGAGCGGCCGGTACCATCACCAGAAAACCGAATCCAACGAACAGCAGCCCTAAAGAAAATTTTGACGGATAAGACGGTTCTCGGCTGCCGAGCCTGATCCACAACCAGGCGAATATCGGTGCCAGGATCAGCACAAACGCCGGCTGCACGAATTGAAACCAGCTGGCTGGATAGAGAAAGTCCTCTCCATGATGAAGCCCGAGGAGGGCAAATAGATGACGATTGGTATTGCGCTCGGCAAAAAGAGTCAGCGACGACCCGGCCTGCTCGTACACTGCCCAAAAAATCGCGGACGCAATAAACAGCACCGCAATCGCTCCCGCCCGTTTCCGTTCCTGCAGCGACCACCCCTTGCCCAAAATCATCCACGAGAAAACTGCGGCCGCCAGCGCGATCAGCACCCAGCCCAGCGCATTCGAAATCGTTTCTGCCGTGATGCTGATTACGCCCCTCGATGCCAACACTGCCAGCACGACGATCACGAACAGAAATCCCGCTATCACCAGGGACCCTGAGCGCTTCTGCCTTTGGTCTCGCTCCAGGTCACCCGTGCTCGATGGATGTAGCCCAGCTTCTCCCAGCAACTTGCTGCCGCTCAGTAAATATTGGGTTAGGCCGGCCACCATGCCGAGCGCGGAGACCGCGAAACCCAATCTCCAATTGATCTTTTCTCCAACCCAGCCGCATATCAACGGGGAAACCAGCGCACCGACATTGATCCCCATGTAAAAAATTGAAAACGCCGCGTCCCGCCGCCGGTCTTCGGGCGAATAAAGCTGGCCGACGATGGTGCTCACGTTGGGCTTAAGCAGCCCGGTTCCCATCATGAGCAGCGCTAGTCCCGCATAGAAGGCGGTGATACTCGGCGACGCCAGGCACAGGTTACCAACCGAGATGAGAATGCCCCCATACAGCACTGCGCGGCGCTGACCGATGATGCGGTCGGCGATCCAGCCCCCGGGCATTCCCAGCAGATAGACCATGGCGGTGTAAAAGCCATAGATCGATCCTGCCTTCACCACCGAAAATCCAAGACCGCCGTGCACTGTCGCGGCAGTCATGTAAAGAATAAGCAGCGCGCGCGTGCCGTAGTAGCTGTAACGCTCCCACATCTCAGTGAAGAAAAGCGTGGCCAATCCCCGAGGATGCCCGAAGAACCGGGTATCAGTTGCCGGCGGAATTGTGGCAGTTAAGGTTTGTCCCATAGGTTTTATCGCCCCGTGGAAGATAGCAGAGGACGCGCGATTTCGCACGTTTTTGGGTAGGACATGCGGTCCGCCAGAGTCTGTGTGAGAACTAAAACTCCGAACCACAAGTGGCAAGCAAATCGTAATTCCCAGCCGCGAAGCGGCGCCAGAATACAGCCCAGGGCGGAAGCCCTTGGGTGCAACTGGGAAATGACTCAGCCCCAAAGGGGCGTAAGAAGCGTTCTCACACAAACTCGCCTGTCCCGGCCAAGCTCGGATATCTCCTTTGCTTCCGCAGCCAAGTATTTCATCCGCGCCGGGACAGTCGGGCCACCTGCGCCCTACCGGGAATTCCTGATTACCACCGTCCATGGTACGGAAGGAATCTTCTGCTAGATTCTGAAACCCGCCAAAATATAAAGAGTGGCGGATGTCCGCCTATGCGGAGACTCATACCATGCGTTTGAAATATCTGTTTGCAATTGCGCTTCTTGCCGCTGTAGCTCTGGCGAAGGAGCCTCGACACTATCAAAGCGGCAAACTCTTAAAGATGCAATCGGTGAAGTGCGGTACCGACGAAAAGAACGGCAAGAGCCTCGCCGGCGAAATGATCGGCACCGACTCTTCTCACATGAAGACCCGCGAGTTGCTTTGCCAGGAATACGCTCTCCAAACTGACATGCTCATCTACACCATCCGTCCAAAGGACGACAAGCATCCTGCCTTGCTTCCAGTCGGTGAGAAGGCGCAGTTCCGTCTCGATAAAGACAAGATGCTGCTTCGCGTCGAAGACATGGACGATAAGGAGCGCGAGTACGTCGTCGTCTCAATGGTCCCGCGCGACTCCGTGGATACGACCGCCAGCGCGGCGAAGGCTGCTAAATAGACAGACTGACAGCCAACATTCCGCAGAAGCAGCCACGGATCACACAGGTGAAAGCTGACTACTGACCACCGACCACTGACTTCCACCTTAGAACTCCTACCCCGAACTCCCTAGGTGCTCGCCGAGGTGTACGCAACCCAACCTGCCCGGCAACCCGGCATCCAACTCAATAACTGTGACCTCATTCCCGCGCTGCTTAAAGGTGCAGGAACACGAAACAAATCCATGAGGAGGACGGAGTACCCAATGAAACGTGCTATCTGGTTAGGCCTTTTGACTATGCTGATTGCTGCGCCATCCTGGCTTGCAGCGCAAGAGGGACGGGGAGACTATGACCACGGTCAAGTGGGAATCTTCGCCGACTACTTCCGCTTTAGCCCGACATCGTCGAACACCACCAACTTTGTGGGATTTGGCGCTCGCACCGGTTTCAATGTGAGCCATTTCACGCAAATCGAAGCCGAGATGAACTATGACTTCGAACGCAACTTCACCAGTACCTTCAACAATGGTGTCAGCACCCAATTTGTGACCACCCGGGTGCGCCCGCTGACCGGATTGTTCGGTCCGAAGTTCCAGACCCCCGGCCCGTTCAAATTTTTCGTGACGGGTAAGGTTGGATTTATTAACTTCACGAGAACAAATGCCGCGGTAACCCCCGGCACGGTTGGCAACACCATTTCCGGCGTCGGCAATGGTGGCACGCACTTGGCCGTATATCCGGGTGCCGGCTTTGAGGGCTTCTGGGGACCTTTCGGTCTGCGGCTGGAAGCGGGAGACGAAGTTTTCTTCAACAACGGAACATTCAACAACCTGAAAGTCAGCTTCGGACCGCAATTGCGATTCTAAGGTTTCGGTTCGGGCTTTTGGATTTTTGGAACGACGGGCGTTTCGCCCGTCGTTTTCTTTGTGTGCCGAGCATGTTCGACAGCTCGAGGGTGAAAGTCCCTTTGACAACTTGATGGAAGTGAAGTCATAGCGAAGCGCAAGGGTGAAACAACACTCGCCGCGAGGCGGGGCCTGAAAGAAGCGTGGAGCAAAGACGCGAGCCGATGAACAAGAACCGGATATGAGGCCTACGGTGGCGGGCGAACGAGCATTTGATTGCGAAGCCCATATCCACGAAGCGTGGCTGCGCCGCCGACTTCGGTCGGTGGTGTGGAAGCAATGGAAGCGTGGACGAACGCGGTTCCGCGAGCTTCGCAAACGCGGTGTCGGCAAGGACCTGGCGGCACAAACCGCCGGCAGTCCTCATGGCCCGTGGCGGATCGCGAACTCGCCCGCTCTTGCCATTGCACTGCCGAATGCCTACTTTGCG
>Ga0209056_10001723_pt1 | contig 24003 bp, 17 predicted proteins | sample GraSoiAngelo_114_FD_185876 | JGI IMG/M metagenome (GOLD analysis project Ga0209056, IMG submission 185876) | Grasslands soil microbial communities from the Angelo Coastal Reserve, California, USA - 14_0903_13_40cm (SPAdes) (version 2) | ecosystem: Environmental > Terrestrial > Soil > Grasslands... | reverse complement strand
CATGGTGAAGATTACATCCGCCTGAGAAATCAGATCGTGATTGATCCTGCGGGACGACCAGCCTGCAAAGTTGACTCCAACGTCTTGTGCCAGCAAAGCCATTGAAGGGTCGATCGGACGTCGATCACGCGTATGGAAGCCACACGACGCGACGTGTACTTCTCGTGCCATAAGACTCTTCAAATGTTGTTCTGCCAGAGCGCTGCGATTTATGTTTCCGTAGCAAATGAACAGAATGCGAGAGTTGCGGGTCAAAAGCTTCAACACATCCCCCCTTTTGCGAATCTGAGCTTGCTGATGGCGCACCCAGGGGAGCCTGACTCGGTTCAGAATACGTGTTAAGACATCACGTGAAGTTTGACACAGTCGGAGCTTGCGAATAGGAGAGAGTAGCGTCTGCCACGTATCCGCCCAGAAAACCTTCCAATCGTCCGGATTATAGTTATACCAAGCATCCCTACGATCTATCCGCAGAACTTCACGGCACGCGGCGAGTAGACTCGGCCAAGCAGGGAAAACAGGCGAAGCAGGGCCACGCCAGATGAAAGTCAGATGCAACAACTCCCGGCCCGCATGGCGACACAGGACGGGTGGTTTTTCGGCCGGTACGCATGGGATAAAGCCGGGATTCACCAAATACTGTGCATTCCATGAGGGATACTCATAACCCATGCGACGTGCCAACGCCATGCTCCCCCAGGCACGTCCATTCAGTTCCATGAACCAGGGTTGACCGTTCACGTCACGCAGTAACTCGATCATGAACATCCCTCGCCATCCAATTCCCTTTACAAAGCGCTCGGCGATCAAGCAAAGATCCGGATCCGCCTTAATGCTGATGCAAGCGCTCGAACCAGAACCACTAGGATTCATCATCCGCACGCGCCTGTGACTGCTCCAGCAGACTACCCCACTGTCGACCGCCAGACCGAAAATGCCCTCGCCTACACCCCGTAACAGTGGTTGAGCCAACATCGGTTCGCGTTCATCCAATTCAAATTTTGAGAGATCCTCTGATTTGGCGATAATTCTGCAGCTTTCGCGTCCAAGCCGCCCATCCCTCGCGCGAGCAGCGAGGGCCGGTTTCAAGATGGCTGGAAAGAATGAAATCGTCTTGAGATCCGCCTGCGTAACCAACTCCTGAGTCTCAGGCACCGCAAAGCCGGCGTCCAAAGCCGCTCGCAGTTGGAGCCGCTTATCCAGAGCAACCTCACCTTGATGACCGCTGACCGTCGTAAGCTTCGTCTCCAATCTATCGGACACACGCTGAAGGAGCCACACCGCCGTGTCGTCCAGCGCCATCAAGACGGGTGTCGATAATCGCCGCACCAGTTTGTACAGATCGTCGAGTGCGCCATCCACTGATTGGGTTGGATCTGTCACATACTGTACGTTTACATATCGACTCCAGCACAGGGCGGGCCGGGTATGTGTTCTCGCGAAAGCCACGACTTCGAACCCAGCGTCTACCAGGCTCCACACTACTTCAGGCGCAGACAACGAGTCAGCGAAGCCCATCACAACGGTCATCGCGCCACCGGAGTCTGTTCGCGCAACCGAATAGTTAGCGTCGATCGAGCGTTCTAAATTTACTTGCGATGTGGGCATTTTCGTGGGATCGGAACGAAAATATTTTCCGTTTCAGCGCGAACGCCAAGGGTAGCCAACGATAAGCTCCCAGCAACTTGAGCTTGAATTCGAGCGGCCAGTCTGTGGGGTCCACCCGAACGCGTCCCACCGCATACTCATCGGGATCCGAAAATGCGGTTCTGGGTAGAATCGTAAACACTCGTTCATATCCAGCTTCTCGACACCTTTGCACCAGTCTTTCGTTATACGCACCGTGGGGAAAACTAAACAATGTGATCTTTGTTCTAAGAATCGATTCCAGTCGCGCCCGAGACTGGAGCAACTCGCGTTTAGCTTCGCCTTCATCTAGACGAGTCATCATGCGGTGGCTGAGCGAATGTGATCCGATGGTGATTAGATCAGATGGAAGCAGCAGTAACTGCTCTGCACTCATAATTGATTCTGAAAATGAAGGATCAGAAGGCAACTCGGGATAACGTCCGATTTCTTCCGCTATCACAAATACAGCTGCTGGAATCCTTCTTCGCTCAAGTTCCGGTAAAGCGGTCGTCAGAAAACTAACGTATCCATCGTCGAACGTAACAGCAGCGTAACGAATTCCGCCATCCAGAGCGGATCGGAAACTTGCTTCAACGGGACGGGCCCGTCGCAACAGCGTATCCATCTGATCGGCGAACCGGTTGCGGTGCTCAGGCCGTATCCCGTGATAATAGAGAATGACACCCGTGCCAGACAAATGTTGACCGAGTACCCGACGAAGCAGGTTCGTGAGACAGCAGATTACAAAGAACAAAAAGCTGATCGACAGTTTCATTGATCGATCGAGGATATTCCACATTGAGACCAGCTCCTAAGACGTTGAAGGAATGTATCCTAAACGGTTAACAAAGTTGAATCAGGCTTCGAGAGGGCGGATATTTATCCAGTGCCCGCTATCCCAACCACACATGCATATGACTGAAAATGGGGTCTCACAAGGCCTTTTCAACCTGTGCCGATACAGCTCCAACGTCGCTTATCTTTCTTTCATTCGATTCGACGATGGCATCCAAAAGATCTGATGCGAGAACTCTTTGCAGGATACGGATATTGGGCATAACACAGTGCCCGCCGATTACACCCGGGAAATACTTGACGCGCGGCAAGAACGGCACTTCATCGAAAAACGAGACCACTTCATCGTATTTGACGAAAAGCTCATTACAATAGCGTTCCAGTTCCTGAGCGTAGGCGATCTGCAAACCAAAATATGTGGTCTCCGCCAGCTTGGCCAGTTCGGCCGCTTCAGGAGATGATAGAGTTGCAGTCTTCATTCCGATTGACTGAAAATGCTCAACTGCTTGAAGTGAAGAGTTCTCGTTGATGCCACCAACAAACTTGGCATAATGAAGCATATCTTGCCTCATCTTGAAGTGTTTGCCACGGACCGGGCTATAGGCTATTGGTCCGTGCGTGAGTCTGTAGACTGCACGCGTTGTACCGGGTGGGACAGTACTATTGATGATTGTGAGCGACGGACCCTTCTCCTCGATGTATTTCACAGTTGTACCCACGAAACGTTCACTGAATGGATAGCAGATGTGAAGCACTTTGCATACACCGTCAGTTGTAAGCGGTTCGATATCGATCCCGATGGTAGGATGCTTCTCCTCCAGGAGTTCTAAAAGCGGTCTACCGACTTCGCCAAGTCCTATAACAAGAACATCGTCTTTAGCCATTTTGTGTATCCTTTCAGCTATCTTTTCGACTCTGTGCACTTTCTCCACTGGTTAGGCAGAATTACGGCCGGATATAACTGGGGCCAGCGTAGAAAACGAACCGCGCACAGCGGCCGGCTTAAACCTGTGCAAATTGTGGTACTGGAATGTCTATCAGGTGCTCTCCAGTCCATGTCACGTCCGTAAACCTTTGCGTTCGCAAGTCCCTGTTTATATTTGGCCAGTGAGTTCGGATTATGAGATTCGGGACTACACTTCCGCGAAAGCCGGATTTCGTTGCCACACGTATTGAATCTGCATTCAAGTCAACCTGTCCGAAGGAGAAGCTCCGCCGTGCGCGAAACCATTCGACCACTTGACTGGCTGTTGCGAACCACGCATTTCTCGCCTTGAGTGCCTCAAGAAGACGAGTATAGAAGTCCTCCCACAATCTTTCGGGCGCGAGGCTTCGCGTGTGCCAAAGTACGGTCAGAACGCCCGAGTAGGTGATGGCGTTCTGTATAAGCTCATCGCATAGCTTCCAGGCCTCGTCCTCAGTTAAGTCCATGTTGCTGGCGTAAAAAAGGGCCGTATCCTGGATGTGGAGAGGAAGTTCAAGAAGATTGATGGCTCCGCTAGGTCTGAAAACTTGGCTCGTTCCAGCGCGATACCCGATTGCGTTGTTGTAGCCGACAGTCGAGTCATAGTGAAAACCGGCTTCTTCGAGTTTCTGTGGTGACGTGTCGTCAAAGCACAGCCAGTGCATGCGTACGCCTATAGGCGGGGTTCCCGTTGCTTCCTCAATTCGGTTGAACTCTGCTACGCCCTTCTCAACGCTGTGCCAAGCGTCAATTCCGTGCAGACCAACTTCGTGTCCGGCGAACATCAAGTGATGCAGCAAAGGCTGTTCTTCAGAAACATCATAGGCAGCGGCTCTTCGTTCCGAGTGCGGCTTATCGACCCTGTCGCCTGGGACATTCTTGTAAGGGATAAAGAAAAATGTGGACTTGAGATTATGTTCCAGCTCGACAAATCTTTGAAAATCTTCCAGCCAGAAATCCTTGCAGATCCCTAAGTACACCGCAGGCAACGAGAACGCTGCTTTAAGATTTGTAAAACATTTTTTGAGGGACATCCGGCCCCGCGCTGCTTTCAACAGCGAATCCAGGGATGCCCGGCGTAAAAAGCCCCACGTAGTATGGTCGAATTTGTGATCGCGGAAGCGTATGAAATCGACATCGTGGGTCAGACAAACAATGAACTCGTGTCCCGATGGTATTGGCGGTATTTCCACCAGTGGAATGCCGGACTGCACAATCCAGTTGCGAAGCATCGATATATGGATTTCCAAGGCCGGTATCCGCGCATTCCGCTCCGGCTGTCCCGATGTAAGCAGGAATCGCACTTCCTCGAACAAATCAAAGCCGACACGTATTACCCGCATGCGGTGAGAAGTCTCGTCTACGGCCACTGTGCCACCGCTTCCGCGCAGCCGAAGCAAGGCCGGGCCTTGTGAATCGATCAGAGCAATCCGTCCGTACACAGGGAAGATAGTATTGTCATACTCTAAGTAAGCCTCTCGACTTTGATCTGAATTTGATGTGATTCGCTTCACGTGTCCGGCCAAACCGTAGGTCACTAGCAGCTTGGCTTCTACTCCCCGCGGTGGAACTTCGGTCGCCAGCAAGACGTCATAGGAACGCTCACCGCGATAGAACTCCCAAGGCGTCTTGAAAAATTCGAAAAACTCTATAACGAAGTCCCTTTGACTCTCGGGGCACACTACTCCGATCATGTTTCCTCGATTGGACGCCGCTCTCGCCGGCACGTCAGAACGAGCGATATCATATTATCCTTTTTGTTGTGTCCGAGCCGGCAGTGTCAGTCCATCCCTGCCCAGTTCGATGACCTGTAGGTTGCATCAGTCCTTCCTTGTGAGCGTAGTCTTCGACAGGGTAACTCTGCAGATGCAAGCGGGAAAAACGCCGGCACGCGATGGATCCGCGTAGAGTAGTTAATCCCAGTCTGCATTCTATCTCCCTTCAGACGTCCGGTTTCTAACCAGCGGCGTGATGACAACTGCGACGAGTTCATAGTCGCGTGCGCGCTGAAAGGGACCGAACCTCGGCACCGGGCAATAGTTCAGCCATCAGTCCCATTAGTCTTAGCTTCTCATTGCTCCAAGCATGCGTCCGATGAACCTCCTGGCCGCGTTTCGTTATTTCCCGTATGTGATCAGGGTTTTGGAATGAATATAGGATTTTCTGCGCGAGGTCCTCTGCATTTCCTAGTTCGAAAAAAATGAGTGATTCATCGTCGAAATAGTCGCAAATACCCGGCGCACGCGGAGCAATTACGGGTTTTCCGAGAGCCAAGTATTCGAAAATACGAGTCGGAGTGTTCAGTTCGGTGAATCTGCTCCGCTGATTCGGAATTATTCCAACATCGCATGCTTCAATCGCTTTCACGATTTCCTCCTGCGACTTTTGTCCGAGAAAACGAACCGTTTCACCCAAGCCCCGAATTCGAGCCGAATCCATCACACGTTCCAGAAAAGAATTACGTGAACCATAAATCCGAAGCTCAGCGGCTGGAATTAAGAGACGTACGCGAGCAAACGCTTCGACGGCCATATCTAGGCCGTTTCTTTCCACTAGGGATCCGTGATACATAATTACAAAAGGCCTAATCCCTTTTTGCGAACTGGGGTGCGTGCGGGGCGGCTGAAAGCGGAAAATCTTCTCGTCCGGCGAGTTCATGACGACCGTAATCTTCTGCGCGGAACAACTTCGGGAGGCAAATAGTTTTGCGCACGCCAGGTTAACTGTAACAACCGAATCCACAAGCGTAAGACTCCACTTTTCAAGAAGCTTAAGGAAACGAACGCTTTTGGCTTCTTTAGGAAGATCGAAAATGGTCATCATCAGTTCAGGCATGGGGTCGTGAAGGTCGAGGATGATCTTGGCGCCAAGTGCCATGGGTATCAACCCAGAAAGGACGAGGAAATCAGGCATATTGTGAACATAGATTAAATCGTAGCGGTGGCGTAGCGAGCGGAGAGCGATGATGGCGGAACAAACGAAGAGGAAACTCGAGTACTGAGAGATGTATCCAAAGATGCTGCCTCGTTGGCGCTTAACCGGAACACGCGTCACATCAATGCCGTTAACAACCTCACGCTTGGCTTCTTGATTATTTCCCCTTAGACAAATCAACTCGACGCTCATTCCGTGACTCACAAGAGCCTCTGCAGCGCGACGCGGACGCGGATCGGTCGGATAAAAGGAAAAGAGAACCATCGCTGCACGCTTTCCTGTAAGGTTCCAAGATTTCATAGAATTGCGGAAATTGGCGACAGCGGGATAAAGGTTCGTACAAGAGAGTCGCGGCTAATCGGTTGATCCGGTAGCACGTGAAAAGAAGCCGGTGAATGTCTAAACGGATTCATAAATGAGCATGTCTTCCACAATGGCCTGTTCTTGCTCGTCACACACAACCCCCAGCTTCGATGTGTGAGTCAGATCGTGGTCGCGCCGCATGTTTTAAGGCTTCTCAATCCGATAGACAATATCGGTCCCGCTCAAGGAAGCATATGCGACCCGCGCCCGTTCGCTTCCTGGCCCCACGACGCACCATTTCCCGTTTCGAGATTCCAGTTCCATACGATTCCTCTGGGTCCACCAGGCGTGAACATCCCGAGGTAGCGGCCACCACACGTGTCGATCGGCGCAAATACGCGTGAGGTATTCCAGCAGAGACTTATAGATACCCAAGGTAGTCCTTCCAGTGACGTAGTCCGGATGAATTAGGAAGGTAGCCAGGCCGTTTTTCTGTAATATGAGATCCATCTGCCGCTTCCACAGGTCAATGGAAAAATTGCCAATGATGTTGAACAGTGAATAATCCTGTATGGTAGTCAGAGGCAATTCCAGAATATCTCCGATGAAGTACGGAGTCACTGTACAACACCCACCGCGCTGTGGGTCCAGGTGCGCCACGCTGGGGACAGACATGTCATAGGAAAACTTTAGAGAGCTAAACCAGTCGATTTTCCGGTACAAAACAGGAGATCGAAAGCCAAGAGCGCCATACTCCTTTGCGTATTCGTTGATTCGCCGAGCCTGGCGTTCAAATTCGCTCCGCTCATCAAAGAGGTTCCCGTCGTGGTTAAGACCGTGGATGTTGACTTCGAACCCTCTGGCGGTAATACTATCGCGATAGGCTTTCGATACCTCGTACCTGTCCTCCGGTACTAGTTGGAACGACGATCGAACCCCAAAAGATTCTTCAATATCCATCAACCGCGGTACAAAATCACGGCCGGATGCCGTTTCAACATCATGAGTCATGAGGTTGCAGGCCTGATATCCGTCGGGCCAGAACCAGACGAATGGCATGGCTTCAGCCGGATAGAATTTCAGGCAGCTTTTCACGAGACCGTCAAATGTTTCTTCAACGGTGCAGTCCACGGGCCATCTTGGAAAAGGCAACTGATCCCAGCCTCTTAACGCGATTCTCTGCAGGTGGCGGCGCACGGGGACGGGTAAGGCTGGCCGTACCCAATAATATGCAGTGCGTGTTAATTTCTTTATGCGATGTGCGGTTCCCTCAGAACCCGGCTCCTTCACGTAGCGTTCATAGCGAAGATCGTCTATAGCGTTCGCAGGGTCAGACAGCACCGTCGACAGACCGGCTGTCGCGTAATCCTCGGGACAACGATAACGATCTCTGAAAATATTCGTGCTCATAGTCATCTGATGTGGCCACTTGCCGCTCGGGCTAATTTACACTACAACTTTGCAACATCGAACTCGCCCGAGAGTGCCATTAGCTCTTCCGAACCAAGCGGCAGTCGTTAAAAACACCACCAACAAAGCGGCCTTACCGGCAAGTTTCCTGGATCAATCCGGCTTGTTGCCTCCCTCATTTTCTACAGCTTGCGGATGAAAGTACGCTTTGACTCCCCTCCGTTTTGCCGCTTCTTCGAAAGCTAGGATCAGATCCAAGCCTCCTGCTTTGCTGGACTTGGAAAGCGCCATGATCCGGTTAGTTGCGACGGTGACGTCAGACGTCCCCAAGTCAATCTGGGTTGAAAATCGACCATTCCCTCCCGAAAACCCAGGGAAAAGAGAGCGAAATCGTAATATGCCGTCGTAGATGAGCTGTCCGGGACTTGATGCGATTCCACGTATGACTTCTGGAAACGCATAGAAGAAAAGAGACTTCTTGTACCTGCCGACCGAACCCACCGTAAATCCTGCAATGTGTCCTTGTTTGACTGCCACTAGGGCGAGGTCCCCGTTGTTCTCCATGAACCAACAGTACATCTTCCGTAGAAAGGGGCGGCCCAACAAGCTGATGCGCCACTTCGGAAAATAATCCAAGTGGATCTGTATCACGTCATCAAGATCGGCTTCAGACATGAGCCGCACTGTTAGTGACTCGCGTTCCACTGGGGCTGGCTGTTCCAACACACTTGTTGTGCGTTCGGAAGTTGGATGTTCCAACAACTTTGCCACCCGTTCAATAGTCCTCGCTTGAACGAAATCCTCGACTGACACCGCCTTACCGAAGACCTCTTCAGACTTCAGAGTAACGTTTATCAATGTGAGTGAATCGCCGCCCAAGGCAAAGAAGTCATCTTTCCGACCAATGCCTTGGATTCCAAGCAATTCGGCCCAAATTTCAGCGAGCTTCTTCTCCACCGGTCCCTGTGGCGTTTCGAAGTCCGGGTTCGCATCTCTCAGATCTTTCTCTGGCGGAGGAAGTGCTTTGCGATCGATTTTTCGATTGGGAGTTTGCGGAAAGCTCGCTACCGCCACGACGCGAGCTGGCACCATGTGCTCGGGAAGACGCTCCCGGAGAAAGTCTCGCAATTCGGATACGCCGACTTCCAGCCCATGTCGCAATGTCACGTACCCGACGAGTCGCTTGTCCCCCGGTGTGTCCTCGCGAGCGATGACGACGGCTTCGCGGACGGACGGGTGTTCGGTCAAGAGAGTTTCGATCTCCCCCAATTCGATGCGATGACCGCGAATCTTCACTTGTTGATCGATACGTCCGAGGAATTCCATGTTGCCGTTTGGCAGATATCGCGCCAAATCGCCAGTACGATAAACGCGCGCACTCGGTTCATGTAGGAAGGGATTCGTGCCAAATCGTTCGGCCGTCAGTTCGGGGCGGTTCAAATAACCACGAGCGACGCCGGCTCCACCAATCAACAACTCGCCGGGCATTCCGACGGGCTGCAATTGGAGAGAAGCGTCCACTACGTAGAATTGCGTGTTCAGAATCGGACGACCGATGGGAATCGAATGTGTTTCGGCTTCCAACTCGTGTGTCCCAGACCAGATGGTCGTCTCGGTGGGACCGTACATGTTAATGATTCGGCCGGTGACGACACCCCTAAGCTCGCGGGCAAGCGCGACGGGGAATGCCTCGCCCCCAATCATAAGAATCTGAAGCTGGCATAGCGCACTCCGCGTATCGTCTTCGACTAAGAGCATGCGGGCCATTGATGGCGTGCACTGGAAATGCGTCACGCCATGCCGTCGGATTAATGCCCCGATGCGGTAATCGCGGGTGGCTTCACTCTGGTCACGCTTGGAGGGCTGGCTGGCGGTGGCGACGGTGTTAAGGTGCTTCAGATTCGCCAACACGACGTCCGTGGGCAGTCCAAAGTCGATAAGGCAAGCGACCTCGTCCACATCATGCGCGATCAGCTGTTCAACCCTCTCCAAACAGGTCTCGGGCGTGCCGAAAAGTCCACTGGTCTCGAAGTAACGCTCGAAGGCAAACTCTAGGACCGCGTTTAATTCCTCGGCTGGCAAATCGCTAAAGTTCACTTGGTGTGTGCCCTGTTTCTGATTTTTGAAGGCCGAGAACGCCCACGAATAATTCTTTAGTAAATCCGCGGAAGTCCGAAGGTATTCGGTCAGAGGCGCGCGAACTGTTTCTTTGACAGCCTTCCCGTTGTCACTCACGAAGGTGTGGAGCATGAGCGTGACTCGCCCCCGTCCCGGATGGCCGGCCTGTTGCCAAGCCTTACGGTAAAGCGCAATCTTTTTTCCGACATCTTCAATGCTTTGGCCCAGCAAATGGGTTAGCACGTTTGCGCCCGCCTTCGCTGCCATTTCATAGGTTTCGGGGTTTCCCGACGTGGTCACCCAGACCGGTAATTCCGGTTGGATTGGCCTTGGCAATGTCCTGACGGAAACGTCCTTTCCCAGCGGACCTGGAAAGTCGACCCTCTCTCCACGCCACAACCGTCTCACTACGTCCATGTGGCGGAAGGTGACTTCCTTCTTCGTCGCAAAATCCTCCGGCCTGACCGCGAAGTCCTCCGGCATCCAGCCCGAAGCAAACGAGATGGCGACCCGCCCGCCCGAAAGATTGTCTACGACAGACCACTCCTCGGCTATACGAATGGGCGAGTGAAGAGGCGCCACAACACTGCCGGACCGGATCTGAAGTCGTTTGGTAATCATTGCGAGTGCGGCGCTGGTCACGGACGGATTCGGGTACAATCCACCGAATTCATGGAAATGCCGCTCCGGTGTCCAAACGGCAACGAACGCGTTCTCGTCCGCGAACTTCGCGCCTTCGATCAGCAGCCGGTACTTGTCGGATGAATGCTCGCCTTGGTCTGCCGAAAAGTAGAACAGACCGTAATCCAAGCGTTTTGGCATAGGGTTCCGGCCCGACGCGGAGACGGCCTTCCGCTGGTCGTCGGGGTAAATGACGACTTTAAAGCCGCGGCACAATGTCCAGAACAACTCGAGCACTGAGATATCGAAGGACAGGCTGGTCACAGCAAGCCATACGTCGCCCGGCTGGTGTGGCAGGCGTGCGTCCATGCCGGTAAAGAAGCTCACGACATTCCGGTGTTCGACCATCACCCCTTTTGGCTTCCCCGTCGAGCCAGAAGTGTATATGACATAAGCCAGGTGATCGGGGCGTACGCCACTGCTGAAGTTCGTTGACTCTTCACGGGCGATCACTGACCAGTCGGTATCAAGGCGGACGATCTTGGCCTGGTGCGGCGGCACCGAGCCGGCGAGCTCCTCCTGCGTGATCAGGACCTGAACTTGCGCGTCCTGCATGATGAATGCCAGCCTCTCTTTTGGATACGTTGGATCCAGGGGAAGGTAGGCGCCGCCGGCCTTCTGGATTCCAAGCAGGCCGACAACCATCTCGACAGAGCGCTGTACACAAATCCCAACGATGGCGTCGGGGCCTACGCCAAGCTTGCACAAGTGTCGTGCGAGCTGATTGGCGCGGGCATTGAGCTCTGAGTAGCTGAGGGTGGATTCCTTGAAGGCCAGCGCGACGAGCGTGGGGGTCTTCTCCACCTGTTCCTCGAATAGGTGTGGCGTGCATTTATCGTGCGGGAAAGGAGCGGCGGTGTCATTCCAGTGCAGAATCTGTCTTTGCTCGGAGTTCGTCAGCACCGGCAACTCGGCCACGCGCCTTTCCGGTTCAGAGCAGAGCGCCTTCAGAAAAGTGCGGAAATGCTCAACCATCGATTGCGCGTTTTCCACTTTGAAAGCGAATGGCTGGCAGACCAAGCGACACTCGTCCTGATCGTCAACCAAGAGCGCAAGGTGACAGCCAGGCTGCAAGGAATGGCCAGTCATCGACTTGACGAGTTCCACCCTCGCTGGCAATGTTGGGAACCCAGTCTTTTCTGCGATATTCCGCAACTCCGGCCAGCGCGTCCACACATCGTTAAGATAGGTCTTCTTCTCGCGGGTGGTTTCCAGTGCTTCCAGAACTCGAACCATCTCCTGGCGAACCGGCATGGCCAAATCCACGTCCACGCGCCAGGGCACCTCAGTCGCAAAAAGGCCACCCAAATCGGCACACGACTCAGACAGTCCTGGCCACCTGAGTCCAAGGTCAAACCGACCTTCTCCTCCCATACGTGCTAAGTAGAGCGCAAAGGCTGCGGCCAGAAAATCTGAAGTCTTGTGGGTTGGCAAAAATCTTTTCACGGAACGGAGCAGTTCCGGTGATATGGAGGCATTCAGCTCTGTGGCGCCATCTGTTTGCTGCAGAGTATCAGTCGTTTCCAGATACGGCAGGGGAACCGCATGCAAGGATGAGAGCCGATTTAGCCAGAAGCTTTCGTATTTACAAATTTCGTTGTTGAGACCTGTGATCCGCTCCCTCTCCGCATAATCGGGCTCGGGCAATTTCATCCGTGGACGCAAACCGTAGCGCGACACAACTTCCGTGAGTGATAACGGCTTGCCGTCTAACGTCATTAAACGCCTAATCCCGAGCTCCCCATGTGCCGAGGCAACTCGGATTCGCTCCGTCTCGATTCCCGTGATTGTTCCTGGTGGGGATCCGTTCCCGTTCCCCAGTACTTCCAGTTCTGGACACAGGACAAAGCCGGTGCCGAGCGCCATTTTCGCGCGTCCGATAGCGTTGGGATAGGTGCCCAAGTCTAGTGCGCGCCCGATCGCGCTGATCTCTTCGGCCGATTGGTGCCACGAGATGATCCCTGCGGCTTTCGGCCGCTCCCACATACCAAAGTACTTGCGTTTGGAGAAGTCTTGCTCTAACGCTTCATGCGTGCCTTGAGCAAGCTCTTCGATTAACTCCCCGAAAGCCTCGATGCCCGCTTCGACACATTTGGACTTGAGCGAATGCGCCGTTTCGCCTTCGGTGATTTGAACCATTCGCTGTTTGAGAATCTTCCCGCCGTCCACCACGTTATTGATGAAGTGCCACGTGATTCCGTATTTCCTTTCGCGATTTATCAACGCCCATGAAGTGGTGTGAATGCCGGCATACTGAGGCAATGGACCATCGTGGAAATTGATCGCTCCCGCCCGCGGCAGGCTGACCAACTCGTGCGACAGCAATCTCATGTTGGCAATGCTGAACAGGTAATCAAATGGATGCTCCTCAAGAATTGCTTTGAGATCTCCCCCGGCGTCAATCGACCTCACGCCGCGCGCCTTTGCCCAACGCGCGACTTCGGACTTCTCCGAGACCACTCCGCGGATCACGTGTCCCCGGCTCAAGAGCATATCGCCGCACTGAACCGTAATCGGGTCTTCACCGATGATGAAGCAACTGAAATTCGTCACTCTATACTTGGGGAAGCTGCTCTTCATGAACGCCCTGTCCACGTTGATTGTTTTACTTTATAAGCCGTGGCCGACACCGACAGCCGCGATGACATTCGAGCTTATCTGGCACGTCACATCGGACCATCCGGCCTTTTAATGACGGCAGATGTCCCGGCGAATCGCAACATCAGGGTGCCGTTATTGGGTTTGCGGGTTCCACGTGCCCTGGTCGTGTGGATGTGGTCAGCACCACATCGGCCGCGCTATTGACAACTCGCCTCAGACGAGATGCGTGATCTCGATATCTGGGGGGAGATGCCCTCTGCCATTCCTAAGGCCCGGCTCTCGGAGACAGGCGACAGTCGACCAATTACGGTCTGCCCGGCCACCAGCGTCTGCCCCACACGCACTCCGACCGCTTGAACAACATCCACAGGAATGATCAAATCCACTTGTGACCCAAACTTGATCACGCCGATGCGTTGGCCGGCCTGAACCGAGTCACCCTGACTTACGAATGCTTCTATTCGCCGCACCAATCGCGACGCGATCTGAACAACGCCGACCTGCACATGCCCGTTTTCAATTACCAGCGTTTGTCTTTCATTAACTCCCAGCGCGTCATGGTGACGTAAAGATAAGAACCGACCTGGCCGGCGGTGAATGAGACTTACTTTTCCTGCAATCGGAGAACGATTCACGTGCACATCTGTGAAAACCATTGAAATGCCGATCTGCCAAACCTCACGACCGGCTAGGCTCGATCCTTTCAACTCCTCGAGAGCAAATGTGCGTTTGGACTTTTCGCATGTGGGAATTTGCTCTCCGCCCGTGCGCCTAATGTAGATAACCCTGCCGTCTGCCGGAGAGAGCACTCCATCGGGATTATCAGGAGGGATTCGCTCCGGATCACGATAAAATCGCCAAAGTACAATCACACCATAGAAGAACACCTGGCACACAATAACGATCACGCCTGGATACCACGAATCAGATTCGAGCCCCATAATCGTGATCACGGCCTGGGCAAGGAGAGTCGATCCAACAAGAATCTGAAACGACGGGAGGAAGGGCAAAGACCACTTTCTACTCAGTGCAGCCAGAATGAGGATTCCCAGCAAAGCACAAGCGGGAGTTTGCATGACTTTCAGTATCCTCTCTTCACAAACAAATAGGGGACCAGCATGAACTGCAGAAAGAACGGAAGAGGATCAGACTTGTCCCAGTCGCAAGAGACTAGATCGCCCCTCAAGTCATTTACATATTGCCGGACGGTTAGCTCACGGCGGGCCAACAGGTGTAAGGAAACGGGCACATCCGTAATCCACTTTACCCACTTGGGCCCGTAGCGGGGTTCGATCTTCTGAATCGTGCCGTTCACAAGGTAGTCGTAGAGCATCGCAGGAAGATTTCCAACCACACGGGAAGCCAGCGTATGCCATCCCCAGCACCGTGCATTGACCTCTAAGAACTTCAGTCTCGCGTCCTTGGGATCACGCTTCCATTCCACTTCAGCCAAGCCGGTGTATTTTAAAGCCGCCAGTACCATTCGACTGTAGCGTTCCACTTCTTCATCATAGGAAGCCAGAACATACGTACTGGCTCTGCCGAAATCCGGTGGTTTCTGGCGGCGGCGACAAGCCGTAAAGGCTGCTATCGGGACGCCTTCAACAAAAAAACCGCAGTAAGACCACTGATTGCCCCCCCCTCCCGGGATCAGTTGCTGATAAATCAGGTGGTCTATGGGAACCCGATGGAGGGTACCGTTGAGGAGTCCTTGAATTTCCTCCAGCGATCTGGTCAGAATCGCCTTCTTCTTGGAGCACTTGCTGAACTCCCTTTTGAAGGCAGGCTTGATGATCAGTGGAAACTCCATCTCCTCGCGAGTTGGCAAATCAGACCGGCTTTTCGGGATAAATGTCTTCGCGACCGGTATCCCCAGGTCCGTAGCGAAGACATGAGCTAGCCTTTTATTGTAGACATGCTGGTAACGCTCCCAAGGCAAACCGGCATACCTGAATAATGACTGTGCCTCTGCAAAATGCTCTGCGAACTGGCGCATTTGTTCATCATCGGTTGGCACAACCACCCAGCCGGCGTACCCGTTTGCGTTGGCGAGATTCGATAGCCAGGGCCAGAAATCGTCACTTTGATAGGCGGGGGAACGATGAAATTGAGTTCGAAACCGTGAAAATAGTGCCGGACCATAACTATCCTGATCAATGAGCACGCATTTAATCCCTGCAGCCGACAACTGCCTTAACAAACCTAAGGCTTGGTATTCGTTTCCCAGAATGATGACACCTGGCTTTTGCGGCATAGTTCGTCGTATCTCTTGCGTTCTTGCGTGCGCAGTAAAATCGCGCGGAGAGCGCACCGGTGGGCTGTCCTCACCACTCAGTAGCTCAGGCACCTCGTTGCGGACCTGTCATAAGCATCCACGAACGCTTCCCCTCCAAGCGACGGGAGTCCGCCCGCAGTATGGCATGAACGAGGTTACGCGACGTGTACGGGGTACCTGCGACGAAGCGCATTAGCGGACCAAAACTCCACGCCGCGGGGGCCCCGATAAAGTACAACCCAGGAACCGACGATTCGAACCCACGGCCGAGCTCGGGGTATCCATCAACGGAAGCTAACAATGCCCTTAGCTCCTGGGCCAGGAAACTGTGGCGGCAAATGTCTACTCGATAGCCGGTCGCCAACAGGACATGGTCCACGTTGCGCTCGGTTCCATCATTGAGCATAACGCCGACGTGGTTTTGGTTGGCTTTCGCTGATAGGACGCTGCGTCCCGTCGTTATCCGCAAGCGCTGGACCCGAGGTACTAGCCATCTCGCGCCAGCCGGGCGGATAGAACGATAGGCCGCCTTCTGTTGCCACAGGAGAGGTAATCGTTTGAACAGGTATGGCCGCGCGATGATGTGACTCAAGAACGGTGGCCCGACATCTGTTACCGGGTGATGCGGGTACATCAGTCCTTTAAGCGGGTTCAGTTCGCTCTTCCACCACACGTCGCCTGTAAGCCAACGGACCTGCCCACCTCGCATCACGAGTTCAACGTCCGCTCCGGATTCTCTCAAAAGTGCCGCGGACTCGATGGCACTTTGGCCACCGCCAACAACCAGCACCCGACGGTCTGCAAAAATTCGAAGGTCATAATGATCCGAAGAATGTGACGCCAGCGTTGGAGGTAGACCGCTGAATGCAGGGGGACGGTGAGCGAAGGACCCGATGCCAGTTGCAACAATGACGCGGTAAGCGTCCACTTGGTCGCCGTCTTCGAGTAGCAATCGAAAACCTTTGGACGATCGCTCGACTCGCATGACACGACGGGTGTCTAGATCAGGCGCCACTTGCCGTTGGAACCATTGCCCGTACTCCACAAAGTCGGCAAGAGTCACAGGTCTTGGTAACCGCATGCCGCGTGCAAGCTCGTATTCGTCGAGCGTCAAGGCATTATCCGGCGCGGAAATATATGATGCCTCCCACTTCGACCGCAGCAACATGCCGATAGGCATATGTTTGCGCCAAAACTCCATTGACTCTCCAAAGATGCACGTCTCGACGCCCGCCGATCTTAAGTGCGCTGCCGCGGCTAACCCATAGGGACCTGCACCAATAACCGCCACCTGACACGTTAAAACTCTCATAACAGACCACTCTCCAGGATTTCCCCTCCGGAGACCGGATCGGCCACGTGGTTTGCGGCGCGCCCTTCCTGATCCCGCAACCAGTGCGCGCGATATACGTCAATCGTATAGTGGGGTGCTGCTCCAGCCGTCATTCGGCAAATATCTTCAGCCACTATCTTGGCGCCACTAAATGAGGTATACGGAAGTAGAACACCCATGTGCCCGGAATCCAGCCATCCGATCGCATCGATCTCGCGGATCCTGCGACTCAACACATGGACCAATTGTTCCGTCTCCACTGCGCCCTTTTGGTGAAAAACCAGGAGCGAAAAGTCGTGCTGGTTTCGATCGGCACGAGCCCGCTCGCATGAAAGCAGTGTGTAAAATTCTCTTTCCGGTCGAATACCACCCGCAACCGACCTTTGGTGCCCGACCGACAGCTTGAGATTGTGAAGACATTCAACTAGAGACAAGTGCACCTTCCCTGGCTTAAGTTATTTAGACACGGGCTCGGCAACATCCTTTGGCAACTGGTCGGCGAGTCGACCCGCTTCGCAATAACGAAGAACCCTGGCCGGATTGCCGGCGACAATAGCATTGGCTGGAACATCCTTCGTTACAACGCTGCCAGCGCCAACGATGGCGTTTTCACCGATCGTCACACCGCACAAGATGACAGCGCCGCTGCCGATCGACGCTCCAGACTTGACCAACGTTGGTTCCACAACCCAGTCTTCTTCTGTTTGAAGTTCGCCAGCCGCGTTGGCCGCGCGGGGGAAACGGTCGTTGATGAAAACCACACCGTGTCCGACGAAGACGCGTTCCGCAATAGTCACACCCTCGCAGATAAATGTGTGGCTGGAGATTTTGCAGTCCGGTGCAATTCTGGCTCCTTTTTGGATCTCGACAAATGCTCCGATTCTGGTACGGCTTCCAATCTCGCAGCCGTACAGGTTGACGAAGTTATAAATCTTGACATCTTCACCCAGCTTGACGTCGCTGGCTATGCTCTGGCACAGACCGCTTCGTTGTTGCGTATCCATATGTTTGGGGTCCTCCCTTCTCTTCTTATCGATCGCTGAACCACACTTAAGCCTGCATGAAATCACTTAGCAGGCCTGCGACGTATTCCAGTTGACTCTTTTCAAGTTCGGGATACATGGGTAAGGATAAGATTCTTTCAGCGTATTCTTCGGCGATTGGACAGTCGTGTGTTCGGAACGCCGCAAAAGCTCGCGTGCGGGGAATAGGGGTAGGGTAGTGTATTAGAGTCTGCACGCCGTGATCCTTCAGGTACTCTTGCAGGTGAGCTCGACTGCCCGTCTCTACTCGAATCACATAAAGGTGGAACACACTACTGACTCCGCTAAGCACGAACGGTGTTACAATGCCGGGCATATCCGAGAGGAGTTCGCGGTAGCCTTCTGCGTGCTTCCTCCGCATTTCATTACGTTCATCCAAAAATGCCAGTTTGATGTGGAGTGCTGCGGCTTGCAGGCTATCGAGCCGGCTGTTGTAACCGACGACATCATGCTCGTATTTTCTGATCCCTCCGTGTTCTCTTAGTCTCCTCAGGGACTGGGCGAGGTCCGGATCATTAGTGACGACGGCTCCCCCATCGCCGCAGGCTCCTAGGTTCTTTCCAGGGTAGAAACTGAAGCAGGCGGCATCCCCCATCGATCCAGCCCTCCGCCCATGATATAGAGCGCCGTGGGCCTGAGCTGCATCTTCGATCACTTTGAGACCATATAACCTGGCGAACTCCAATACCGGGTTCATGTCCGCCGGTTGTCCATATAAGTGGACAGGTATGATTGCCTTGGTTTGCGGCGAAATATGGTTTTCGATTTGATTGACATCGATGTTGTAGGTCCTTGGATCAATATCGACGAAAACCGGCGTGGCACCCGCATGCACGACTCCCGCAGCCGTAGCAACGAAGCTGTTCGCTGGAACAATGACTTCATCGCCTCTTCCAATGCCAAGAGCTCTGAGGGCTAGAAGAAGCGCATCAGTACCATTACCCACACCGACGGCGTGCTTGGTTTCGCAAAACGCCGCAAAGGCTTTCTCGAACTGCTCTATCGGAGATCCACCGATGAAACCTGCACTATCGAGAACTTCGTCCCAAACCCTCCAAAGATCTTCTCGAAGGGAACGGTGTTGACTCTTCAAGTCCAGGAACGGTACGCTCATGCGTGACTGGCGATACGGACTGTCCTCAATCTGCTTTGCCATCAGAACTGTTTCCTTCCTTTGTGTGTGTTTAACGCTTCCTGTATCTCAATTCACCAAGCTACAAGCGGCGATATAAAAACTCCGGTACGGGAAACGTGCGCTTATTCAGCACCGCTCCCAAAACTCGGACGCCGGCCGCATCCAGGATTTCTTTGGCCCTTTCCGCAGCCTCGCGCCGCGTTTGGTTCGCTTGCAATATCATGACTAAGCCATCGGCCATGCTGCCAAGGAGTGCGGCATCCGTGTAGGTATTGATCGGAGGGGCGTCGATCAAAATAGTAGTGAAGTCCTTTCGCATTTCCGCTAATCGCGATCGAAAGCGATCCAGACTTCCTGGTGTCTGCCAACCGCCTGCCGGCTGCCTGATAGAGGCCAGCCAAAGTCTCCCTGCTCCTGGCGGCTCGTTATGGAGCATAGGATGCAACGTTCGTTCGTTTGGCACCTTCCCAGGCCTTTCGGTTTCGAAGTGCCGAGCTGTCGAATTGGAGTGAAAATTAGCGTCAATCAAACAGACCGAACCTTCTACATGTGGAGCTAGAATTTCGCCGACGCGAGCACAGACCCAACTGCACCCGCAACCGGGCTCGACTCCTGAAAAGACCACGATCTGGGGTGTCTCGGAGCTCTTCGAGCTAAAGAGGCGCTGTACCAGTTTGATGGTCTCGTCACGGGTTTGCATCATCCTATCGAGCAACCGGCCACTCCTTCCTGCCGTAATTGCTTTAGGACCGATTACCCGGAGAACTTCAACATCGGTTTCGCCGTTGTCTGAAGCCTCGACAATTTCGTCCACGGTTTTCTTTCTTCCAATTTCAAAATAAACAGATGACATAGTTGATCAGTTAGTTCTTAGGTAACGAAGCAAGCACCGGAATGCCGAGATACACTTCCACTTCACGCGGCGTCCGGAAAGAATGATCGAGATAATCAAAGCCGAATCCGAGCGCCACGGAGGCAAAGCAGGCCAGGACAAATCCAAGCGCAAGATTCAACGGCCAACTGGGACTCGATGGGATGCCGGGTACCGTCGCCTCTTCGGCTACGGAGACGTTGACGATCCGCTTTTGGTCCAATGCATCCGAAATCCGCGCCTCCTCCTGTTTGCGGGAGTACAAAAGGAAGTTCTCTTCCGCTGTCTTGGCAGCCCGAATCAGATCCTGCTGTTGGATTCCTGTCTCATTCAGGCGACGGACCTGTTCGCGGTAGGTCGTCACAATTTCTGAGTTAGCCGCGAGACGTGCTTGCAAGGTCGACAGTTCCGCGCGAGCTCTGGCAAGTTCTCCCACAAGCCATTCATGTGTGTTGTCGCGATCCGTCGTTTCTTCGCGCGACGGATTTCGCTCCGCGTTTTCCAGGGCTTCGCGAGCCTGCGCGATTTGAGCCTCGACTTCTTGGACGGGACGGTACTCGGGAGTGAACTTACTCAAGAGTTCCGTACGCTTCAGTTCCAAATTCAGTAGGGTGGTCTTCATCTGTTGCAGGACGAACACATTGTCCGCCGTCTTGACCTGAGTCGTGAGGCGTGCCGGCGTCGAGGCTACTTGCTGCTCGAGAATGCGGATGCGTTGCTCTGTCTCCTTTATCGCCGCCTGCGTTTGCTGGAGGCCGGCCTCAAAGTCATTAAGCCGCCGCACCGTAATCTCTTTTTCGAGGTCTCCGGCGACGACTCCACTCGTACTGCCAAATTCCGCCAGCTTTGCTTCAGCGTCGGTCAATCCATTGCGATACTGTTCAGTCTGAGTTTGAAAAAAGTCCAAAGCACCAGGCAGGCGGTGTACGGCTAGATGTTTTTCCAAATAGTGGCGAACGACCGCCTGGAGTACCGTCGCGGCCTGTTGCGGGTCGCGCGAGCCATAAGTCAGCTGAATCAATTTCGTCTTCCTTAGAGGTTCCACTGTCAGATCCTTCCCCAGGCTCTCGGCAGCGCGCATAATCCGCAATTCGTCCTCGGATCGTTCTTGGGGTTGTCCTGCCAATTTCAACAGCACGGAGCTGAGAAAGGATGTCTTCCTCTGCTTGTGAAGGCCTGTCTCTAAAACCACCTTTTCCATGAGATCGCGGCTCTTCAGCAGCTCAACTTCCGAGTTCAGGTCTTGTTCGGTCATATCCTCACGGATGAATTGCGTGTTCTGTGTGGGACCGACTACCGCGTCGATGCGTTCGCGCTTGACCATAATCTTCACATGAGCTTCATAACGCGGGGGCATCAACCATGTAACGATGATGGCACCCAAAAAAATGCCGAAGAAGGAAATCACCATCAGCCAGCCGTGGCGGAAGCCGACGGCGACGGCGTCTCTCAGAGTCACAGACTGCCGAGTAGCCGCCAGGCGCGGTGCACTGTAGGGAAGGAGATTAAGTTCTTGCATGTCCTCTTCCTAACGGAATAGCGGGTTAAAATAGGCTCCCAAACTGGGCACCGGTATGAAACGAGAGAGTTTAGAGAACATGGATTTTGGAACCAGAACCATGTCACCCGGCCGCAAATGTAAGTCCTCACTCAGGTCGCGTTCGCGTAACATGCGTCTCATATCGACCTGCTTGACCTCTACCCAATCATCGGATACGCGGCGAAAGAGCAGAACCTGGGACGTCTTGGATTTGTCGCTGACGCCACCGGCTATTGTGATCGCCTCTAGCACCGTCGTGTCACCGCGCAAGTCGTACTTTCCTGGCTTTGTAACTTCACCACCCACAATGAAGTAAGGCTTTTCAAATTCTTTGAGCTCTACTGTGATTGCCGGATCTCGCAGGATCTTACTGTAGGCCGCCTGCAGCATCTCCACCACGTCAGGCACAGTCTTGTCTTGCACCCGTAAATCTGGTACGCCACGAAGGTTCACGTAGCCATCCGGTTGAATGACAACGCTCTGGTTGAACTCCGGCGAGAAGAGAAAGTTCAACTCTAGAACATCACCCGGACGGAGCCGGTAACGCGGATACCGTTCCTGAAAGGTCGGCGCATGATTGCTCTGAGCCCAGATATCGGAACGGCCGACCATAGGAGCCACCGTGACCAAAGTCGCGAGAACGAACAACAAACTCAATCTCCTCTGCCCATGCATCGCGAATTCTCCCTTCTCAACAGTTCTGTAATCGGTCTAGCGCCTAGTTCACTCAGGTCGCATCCGGATTGCTGTTCTACCCGCCGCACCATCTCCCGATCGAGCCGCTTGAGGCAACTTTGGGCCGGGTTTGGGCACGGCCGAAACACGATAGCTAAATTCGGTTCCATGGATACGCTTCGGTTGACCGATAAGACACGGATTCTTAGTAGACTTGCCAATCAAGTAGGAGAAAAACCCCTTGAGGGCTCTGTACGCAGGCTACCGCCCATCAATCCCAGGGATGATCTGAGGAACTACCTTCCCGAATTTTTGGATTTTTATACGTTTATGTCAACACTGATTTGCGAAACCCGGATATCGAATGAAAGAAAAATCCGGCGAGCGACAGTTTCCTGAGGAATCTTTCCAACATCGCGCTCAGTTGATTTAGAGCTTCCCCGATTCCAAACTAAATTATAGGCAGACCCTGAGGCTGAGTGCCTGCTTTGCGCCGCCTGTTCGTAGAAGCTCAGGACCTCCGCGATACTTCCACATTCCCATACCGACTTCAGGTATGCTGACGGCGGTCCGCCCCAATTCTCGTAGCTCCATCACCCTCCGCCTCTGAAAAGGAGGGCGCGAAGCGCGAGCCCGACAGGGCGAAGCCTAAAGAAGCAGTGAGCGTTTTCAAGATTTGCCAAACCTCCGGACTCTTGCGCTAACCCGCATGCCTATAAAGAAGCTCACCGACCAACCGGAACAAGCTATCCGGTAGGCGTGTTAGGAAGTGTTTTGCCGTCCGGAACGCCAGACCTTTACTCGTCACCCTAGCGGAAGCACCCGAAGACCAATATTGTAGAGGACTTCTTGCGGCGCCTAGATGATCTTTAAACCGCATCAGCCCCTCATTGTCCTGGTCTGAACGGCCCAGATCCAGTTCCAGCAATTGCTCCGATTTAGCGTCTTGAATGGCCGCCCAGAAAAGGCGCGGCATTGCACCCAAATTGTGAAAGCTTTCGTCCGAACCGCCGTATTTGTAAACGAGTGACTTCTTGTGGCGCAGCGTGAAAATGCTGGCAATTGGCCGGTTATCCACACGCGCCACGTAAATCTTCACGCGGCTATCGCAGCATTTGATCACATTCCGGAACCAAGCCAGCGGCTGTGGCGGGACTTTATGCCGCCGGTGCGTCATTAGAATGAGTCCGTAGAATTCCTGGAGCATGGATTCCGAGCGCCCTTGATCGGCGACGACACGCTCGCGCTCCGCACGGCGGATCTTTCGCTGCATTCCATTCTTATGCAGCCCTGAGTACACTTCCTCGAGGCTGAGATGTAGATCCAGCACGTGTAAGTGATACTGGCTCCGGGCCTTGAAATTCGATTGCTCTCCGAGAGAAATAGATCTCGGCCGAATTTCCACATGACTGAATTTGCCCGCCGTCCTTTCCCGCACTGCGGAAAGCAACGCTTGAAGATCCTCCGGAGACTCCACCAGCGGATCGCAATGATCCGAAAAGGGAAGAGAGACCAATCTCGATCCTGTCAACCGACTGTTCACCTGGCAAAAGACGATTCCGTTCGACAACGCGCTTCCCGGTGCGCTTGTGGTAAACGCCCGCGGCTTGTATTTGTACGTCCGTTGTAGCGCGTCCAGCCACTCTCGCGTGTGGAAGATGGAGGAACGCGGATGCGACTCCACCAGCGTGCTCCA
>Ga0209056_10001722_pt1 | contig 24008 bp, 23 predicted proteins | sample GraSoiAngelo_114_FD_185876 | JGI IMG/M metagenome (GOLD analysis project Ga0209056, IMG submission 185876) | Grasslands soil microbial communities from the Angelo Coastal Reserve, California, USA - 14_0903_13_40cm (SPAdes) (version 2) | ecosystem: Environmental > Terrestrial > Soil > Grasslands... | reverse complement strand
CGACGTTTTCCTGGTCTGGAACTCGGGGTACACGACCAATCGGGCGGCCACCTACCGCTTCCCAATGGTACGATCGCTCGCTCGGCCTTTGAACGGCGCATTCGTGGTGAAGATCGTCCACCGCATTGCGCCCTGAGAACGGCATTCTGATGGGCGGCGTTCGTAGGACGTTAGGTGTCCTCGCTTTCGCCAGCCTCCCCTCGCAATGCCTCCAGTCCCTCGCGCACGATCAGCGGCAGCATCGCCAACGCAGCGACGGGGTCGGCCCACCACCAGCCGAGAACGGCGTTCAAGCCTAGACCGAGAAGCGTCGTCGCGGAGAGCCAAGCACAGACGATGGTCTCGTGCGCGTCCGCCCGCAGCGCCCGGCTCCCGAGGCTGGCCGCAACGCGAAGCTTTCCTCGGGCGAGGAGCGGCATCACGATCAAGGAGACGACCGTCAGGCCGATCCCGATCGGACTCGATTCGGGGTGGTTACCCGTCGCCAGGACGCGGACAGAGTCCGTGACGATGTACAGTCCGAGCGCGAGCAGCAGAAAACCCGCCCCGCGCGCCGCACGGCGCTCCACGGTCGGCCCCAAGGGCGCCAAGCCCAGTTCAGCCCGAAGCCGCCACCATAATAGGGCCCCGCTGGTTACCTCGATCACCGAATCGATTCCAAATCCCGTCAGCGCCACCGACCCAGCGGCGATACCGGCGCCGATCGCGACAAGTCCCTCAAGAGCGTTGTAGCCAACGGTCACGCCCTCGAGCGTGATCCCTTGTCGCAATGCCGCTTCGCGGCCGAGGCCTATCATGGTCGTGTACGTGCGGAACGTTGTCGTCGTCCTAGGAGCTGGGCGTTCACGGCGACGATCACGGTCGAGACCGACATGAATACCGCGCCCAGGGCGGGCGAGAGCAGAACGCCTGTAGCTCGATAGAGTACGCCGGCCGCGAGTGGGACGGCCACGGCGTTGTATCCCGTGGCCCACCACAGATTCTGCACGATCTTGCGGTACGTCGCGCGCGCTAAGCCGACAATCGCCGGCACATCACGCGGATCGGAGCGGACGAGCACGATGTCGGCGGATTCGATCGCGACGTCGGTGCCCGCGCCGATCGCGATGCCTACATCAGCTTCGACCAGCGCCGGCGCATCGTTGACGCCGTCGCCCACCATCGCGACTGTAAAGCCACGCGCTTTGACTTCTCGAATCCGCGCGGCCTTTTGATCGGGCAGCACTTCCGCGAAGTAGTCGTCGAGTCCCAATTCCTGCGCGACCCACCGCGCCACTGCCTGGGAGTCGCCGGTCAGCATCATCGCCCGGATGCCCATTTGCTTCAGCCGCTGCAGCGCCTCGCGAGACTCGGGACGGATGATATCCGCGAGCGCGATGGCTCCGACCACTTTCGAGTCCAGCAGCATGTAGACAACTGTCTTCCCCTGCTCCCCAACGCGGTTCACGCGGGCGTCAGTGACGGCCTGGTTGCGTTCTTTCAAGAACCCCGGGCTAACGACTTTCACCTCCATGCCTTCCACTATTCCGCGTGCACCTTTTCCCGGAATTGCGTTGACTTCGGACGCCGACGGATAGCTAATCCCTCGTTCCGTTGCGGCGCGCACGATGCCCGCCGCGATCGGGTGTTCCGAGCGGCTCTCGAGTGCGGCGGCAAGCCGCAGGATGTCGGCTTCACTGCGTCCGTCCAAAGAGATCACATCCGTAACGCCGAATCGTCCCTCGGTGAGCGTGCCCGTCTTGTCGAAGACGACGGCGTCGAGCGCGCGTGCCCGCTCGAAGGCCGCGCGATCACGGATCAGCAGCCCGTTCCGCGCCGACATCGCGGTCGAAACGGCCACGACGAGGGGGACCGCGAGGCCGAGCGCGTGGGGACAGGTGATCACCATGACGGTGACCATCCGCTCGAGCGCGAAATCCAAGCTGCGTCCACCCGCGAGCCACGCGACCAGCGTCGCCACGCCGGCGACAATCGCGATCACGGTGAGCCACATCGCCGCGCGATTGGCGAGGTCTTGCGTACGCGAGCGGGTCTGCTGGGCGCGGCGCACCAACTCGATCACCTGCGCGAGATACGTCTCAGCGCCGGTTCGTGTGATGCGCAGCGTGATCGCCGCTTCCCCGTTTACTGCTCCACCCAGCACCGCGTCTCCGCGATCCTTCTCCACGGGCTGCGACTCGCCCGTGAGCAATGCCTGATTGACGGTCGTCCGGCCTTCGGTGATCTCGCCGTCCGCGGGAATCCTCTCGCCTGGTTTAACCAGCACCAGGTCATCCTGCCGAAGCTCCGTGACAGGGACGTCCTCCGTCGATCCGTCGGAGCGCAAGCGGTGCGCCTCGGCTGGCAGCAATCGAACCAGCTCCTCGAGAGCCCGCGAAGCGCCCAGTACAGAGCGCATCTCGATCCAGTGACCGAGCAGCATGATGTCGATGAGCGTCGCGGTTTCCCAGAAGAACACCGTGCCGCTAAGGCCGAAGACGACGGCCGCGCTGTAGAGATAGGCCACGCTGATCGCAAGGCCGACGAGCGTCATCATGCCCGGCAGCCTGTTTCGCAGCTCGGCCACCAGTCCTGTTAGGAAGGGCCAACCACCATACAAGTACACGGCCGACGCGAAGCCGAACTCGACGTACCGCGCGCCCGGAAACGTGAGGACTCCACGGAGCCCGAGGAGATGTTGGACCATTTCAGACGTCGCGAGCACCGGAATAGTCAGCGCCAGCGAGATCCAGAAGCGGCGCCGGAAATCATCCGCCATGCTGGCGTGACCGGCGTGGCCCTGATGGCTCGCTGGCATCGCCATGGGCGATGGATGCAAGCCGTGATCAGCATGATGAGAGTGATCGTGTTTCATCACTGCTCGACCCTCCTGCGTCGCCACAAGAAATACAGGACTGGAATGACCACCAGCGTCAGCACCGTGGATGTGATCATTCCGCCGACCATCGGCGCTGCGATCCGCTTCATCACATCTGCCCCCGTGCCCTGACTCCACAGCGCCGGCACGAGGCCGAGCATGATCGCGAGCACCGTCATCAACTTTGGTCGCACGCGATTCACTGCGCCGTGCTCGATCGCGCCGGCGAGCTCGGTGAGCGTGGGATGTCGCCCGTCCTGCGCGATGTCCTTCCAGGCGTGATCGAGGTACACCAACATGACCACGCCCGTCTCGGCCGCGACGCCCGCGAGCGCGATGAATCCGACTGCCGCCGCGATCGACAGGTTGTAGCCCAGCAGCCACATGATCCACACGCCGCCGACCAGCGCGAACGGGAGGGATAGCATCACGATCGCCATTTCGCCGACCGTGCCGAAGGTCAGATATAGTAGAAGGGCGACGATCGCGAGCGTGAGCGGCACAACGACTTGTAGGCGGGCCTTAACGCGCGCGAGTGCTTCATACTGCCCGCTCCATCGGAGCCAATAGCCGGTAGGTACACTGACTTCGCGATCGACCAGCGCGCGGGCCTCGCTCACGTAACTGCCCACGTCGCGGCCGCGCACATCGATCGAGACCTGGTCATACAAGTATCCGCCCTCGCTGCGGATCATCGCCGCACCGGTACTGAAGCGGATATCGGCGACTTGGCCGAGCGGCACCTGTGCGCCATCCGGCCTGCCCACCAGAATCCGCGCAATCTGTTCGGGATCGTCGCGGAAATCCTGCGCATAGCGGACCGCAACGGGGTAACGCTCCCGGCCTTCGACCGTTGTCGTGATCTCCTCGCCGCCGAGCGCCAGGCTGATCACTTGCTGGGCATCGCCAGTGGTGAGACCGTAGCGGGCGAGCGCGTCCGCCTCCGGCCGGATGTCGAGATAGCGGCCGCCAAACGAGCGCTCGGCGTACACGCTCGCGGTGCCGGGCAGCGGAGCAAGGACCCGCTCGATATCCTGCCCGATCCGCTGGATGGTGGCGAGATCGGGCCCGAAGATCTTTACCGCCAGCGTGGTGCGGACGCCGGTAGACAGCATATCCGTGCGGTTCTTGATGGGCATCGTCCACGTGTTCACCACGCCGGTGAGCCGCAGGCGCCGATCCATTTCCCGCCCGCCACTCCGACGCGGGCTTGAGGTTCACGACCGTCTCCACCATCGACATCGGCGCCCAGTCCGTCGCTGTATTCGCCCGCCCCGCCTTCCCCCAGACAGACTCGACCTCCGGAAACGTCATGAGGATGCTGTCCTCGACGTGCAGCAGCCGGCGCTGGGTCGTGAGCGAGACCGCGGGCAGCGTGTTGGGCATGTACATCAGCGAGCCCTCATTGAGCGGCGGCATGAACTCACTGCCGAGACCGGCGAATGGCAGCAGCGTCAGCACGAGAATCGTGGCCGTTCCTCCCAACACCAGCCAGCGCGCCTCGAGCGCCCAGCGCAGAATCGGCCGATAGATCCGGATCGCCCAACGATTGATTGGGTTCTCTGCCTCCGCCCGGATCTTTCCCTTCACGAACCAGCCCATGAGCGCCGGGATGAGCAGGACCGAGAGGAACGCCGCGGCACCCATCGCGAATGTCTTGGTCAGCGCGAGCGGACGGAATAGCCGGCCCTCTTGATCCTCGAGTGTGAAGACCGGCAGGAAGGATAGTGTGATGATGAGCAGCGACATGAATAGCGCCGGCCCGACCTCGCGCGCCGCGGCAAACACGCGCTCCCAGTGGGGCCGATCCGGCTCGCGCTCGATGTGCTTGTGCAGGTTTTCGATCATCACGATGGCCGCGTCGATCATCGCGCCGATCGCGATCGCGATTCCGCCCAGGCTCATGATGTTGGCGTTGATGCCGAGCCAGCGGATCAGCGCCAGTGCAATCAGCACGCCGAGCGGCAGGGTGGCGAGGGCGACGAGCGCGCTGCGCGCGTGTAACAGAAACAACGCGCAGACCAGGCCGACGATGATCGATTCCTCAATCAGCGTGCGCCACAACGTCTTGATGGAGCCGTGGATCAGGTTCGAGCGGTCGTAAGTAGGAACAATGCGCACACCGGCCGGCAGCGACGGCGTGATTTCGGCGATGCGTTGCTTCACCGCATTGATCACGCGCAGGGCGTTCTCGCCGTAGCGCATGACGACTACGCCGCCCACCGCTTCCTCCTGACCGTTCAGCTCCGCGATCCCGAGCCGCAAATCGGGCCCGATCGTCACGCGCGCGACATCGCCGACGCGAACCGGGCGCCCCCCAGTACCTGCCCCGAGCGCGACCTTCGCGATGTCTTCCACGCCGCGGAAATAGCCAAGCCCGCGAATCGCGTAATCCGCGCCCGCAACTTCAACCGTGCGCGCGCCGACGTCCTGGTTTGCCCCTCGCACTGCTTCGACCACCTGACGAGCTTCGACGCCGTACCCGAGCAGTCGCGCCGGGTCAAGCAGCACCTGATACTGGCGCACGTACCCACCCAGGCTCGCGACCTCGGCGACACCGGGCACGGACTGCAGCACGTACCGAACCTGGAAATCTTGAATCGAGCGGAGCCGATCTGGTGGATAGCCCGGACCTGCGAGCGCGTACTGGAAGACCCATCCCACGCCGGTGGCGTCGGGTCCGAGGCGGGTCTTGGCAGCGGCCGGCAGGCGACTCTGGATGGCGTTGAGGTACTCGAGCACCCGCGACCGCGCCCAATAGAGGTCGGTTCCGTCCTGAAAGATCACATACACGAATGACGAGCTGAACATCGACTGCCCGCGCACCGCCTTCACGCGCGGGACCGAGAGGAATTGCGTGACCAGTGGGTACGTCACCTGATCCTCGACAACCTGCGGTGCCTGCCCTGGGTAGTCGCTGTAGACGATCACCTGTGTATCGGAGAGATCGGGGATCGCATCCACCGGCATCGTGCGCAGCAACCATACGCCAGCGACGAGGACGAAGAGCGCGCCCAGCGCAACGAGCTCGCGTCGGCGGATCGCCCATCCAATCACTTTCTCGATCATGGCCGTCTCCGCGACGTGTCCATGCCGCCCATGTTGAGGCCCATCCCCATCTGCAGCATCAGTCCCTGAATTGCGGCGGCGAGGTTGGACTCCGAATCGAGCAGATACGTGGCCGATGCGACGACTTCGTCGCCCGCTCTGACGCCCTGGACGATTTCCACCAATGAGTCACCACGCGCACCCACGCGTACCTCACGCGGCACGAACCGGCCGTCGCCGCGATTGACGAACACCAGGTCCTTCGTGCCGGTGGGGAGAACAGCTGTGAGGGGCACGGTGACCGCGCGTCGTCCGGCGCGGGAAAGCTCCGCGGTGGCGAACATCCCCGGCCGGAGCGCACCTGACGTGTTGGCGACTTCGACGCGCGCCGTCAGCGTGCGTGTCTTCTCGTCGAGCTGGGGATAGATGAATGTCACGCGGCCTTGGAATGTTCGGCCGGGAAGCGCGTCGACGATGATGGTCGCCGGCGTGCCCACGCGCACCGCTGCCGCATCCTGCTCGAAGATCGCGACGTCGACCCACAGCTCGCTGCGGTCGGCGATGAGAAACAGGTTCGTCCCCGCCTGCACCGCCTGACCCGCGATGACGTTTTTCTCCGTGATTTCGCCGGAGCGCGGAGCTCTGAGCGTGAGCGTCCGCGCGACCGTACCGCGCGCCTCCAGACTGTCGATCTGATCAGGCGGGATATCCCACAACGTGAGCCGGCGGCGGGCGCTCGCCGCGAGCGTGTCGTCCCGCAGCCGCCGTGCGAGGAGATACTCCTCTTGCGCGCTCACGAGATCGGGCGAGTAGAGCGCGAGCAAGGGCTCCCCCGCGGTCACGCTCTTGCCGACATAATCCGCGTAGAGCTTCTCCACCCAGCCGTTGACGCGCGCGTTGACGTAGGCCTGTCGCGGCTCGGCGTACTTGAGCATGCCTACGGCGCGCACAGACGTCTGAATTGGTCGATCAGTCGCCCGCGCGAACGTGATGCCGAGTCGCCCTGCCTCGCCCCGATCGATGGGCACACCACTCGTATCGGGCGCCTGCGACGCGCCTGCCATACCTGGCATCTCGGCCATCGATTGATCCGGGGTGTTCTTCTTGCGACAAGCGCCCAAGACAAGCAGCCCACCGAACAAGGCAATGATTGTGCGTTTCATGGCCGGGACTCCTCTGCAGTCAACTGCCGCAGCCTGACGAGTTGAGTCTGGTAGTAGGCGGCCACCTCGGCTGCTTCGAGCTCGGCTCGATAGCGGGCATCTTCGACCGAGAGCAGCGTGAGAAACTCGGCCCGACCCACTTGATAGCTGCGCAACACCGACTCGACCGTGCCTTGTGCCGCCGGAACCACATGGTCCACGAGAAGCGCGAGTCGCTGCTGCGCGGCGGCGACGCGCGCCGCCGTTTCCGTGACGTCGCGTCCGAGCTGCAACTCCGTGTCGCGCAACTCCGCGCTGGCCGCCACATAGTCTGCCCGGGCTGCATCGGTCAGCCGATGCTGTTTGCGCCCGGCCCAGAGCGGCAGCCGAACCCCGACGGAGGCCGAGAAGAAGTCCGGAGGGTTGAAGTTGAATGAGCGAGGCCTGTATCCGTATCGCAGGATGAGCGTGAAGTCGGGGCGTCCTCCAAGACGCTCGACTTGGATCATCCGGGCCGCTTCATCGAGCGCAGCGTGCCGCGCAGCGAGCCGTGGATGCGTGGCCACGGCGGCGGCGACCAGCGAATCGGTCGACGGTGGTGGCGTTGCCCCGGCCCGCACGGCAGCCACATCTATCGGGACGACCGGGAATGCATCATCTGGGGCATGGTTCCGCAGCGCGTTCACTGCCGCGAGCGTACTCACCCGTTCGCTCTCCGCCGACAGCGTTTCCAACTGCAGGCGATCGCGCGCGAGCTTCGCCTGGAGCGGATCACTCTGAGGCGCCGAGCCGGTTCCGTACCGGGTCGTGCTGAGCTGCACGGCCGCATCGAGCAGCGTCAGTTGGTGGCGGAGACTCGCCAGCGCCGACACGGCGTATTGCAGGCGGTAATAGGCGTCGGCCATCATGGCGGTGATCTCGCGGCGGGTCGCCTGCTCTTCTGCGTGCGCCCCGGCGGCGGTCGCCTTGGCCGCTCCTGCCCGCGCGCCGAGGCTGCCCGGCCACGGAAAGTTCTGACTCAGCTCGGCATCTAGCTCGGTGAAGTCGCTGCTGTTGAAGGCGAAGCGCGGCAGCACCAGATCCATCACGCCCGCGGTCAGCATCGGATCGGGCAGCGCGCCGGCGGGGCGGATCCGTAGCGTCGCGGCACGAGCGGCGGCCTGCCGCTGAGCGACGGTGGGACTCTGCGCGAGCGCCTCCTGCACCAATGCGTCGAGGAGCGAATCGCGTTGCTGAGCCAATACCGGTGTCGCCGAGCACACGAGCACGGCGAGCCAGACAAATCGACGGATGTTCATGCCTCTCTCCATCCAACAATCCCGGCAAAGTGGCCGGGGCCGACGCGGGCGTTAGGCGCGCCGCGTCAGGACACACGACTCCTGGGAGAGGCTACGCCTGGGGCGGTGGAGAGAGCGGCGGTTGCGGGTCGGCCGGCGCGAACGTCGCAATGCCGAAGCCGACAATACGGGATTCTCCTGCGGAAACGGAAACGCCTTCACCAAGCGCGACGACGGCGGTCAAGCTGGTCGCGCAAAACCCGGAATTGGCGCAGGGAGTAGCGTGGGTAGTCGCAGCGACGACCGGCCCGGACGGATGAGACGCTATCTGTTGGTCGCAGTTCGCCGGCGTCGCTCGTTGGACTTGGTTACAGAAAAGCGGCAAGCCAACCGGCAACATCTGGCCGCTCAAAAGCAGCGTAGCGACGAGTCTGACGAATGAGAGTTTCATGGACGCTCGCGAATATACCACGACGCCGTCGGCATAGTCACGCCCCGTTAGGACCGCACGTACCCAAAGCCTCGTTCGTGCGCCTTGGTCATCGTGACCAGTACATCTGGAACGATGACCACGCCTGGTAGTGCGTGCGCCACCAAATCGGCATGCACGTCCGCGGCGGTGCCCACGCCCGTCCCGCTCTTCGCGAGCCGCCCCGCCCAACGCGTCAACGCATTGTTGCACAGCGCGAATACCACGCCGCGCTTCTGGAGGGCTTCCATCGACGTATCGGGTTCGCCGTCGGCGACGGGGTCGCCGGGCTTGGGGTGGGCGAACCAGTTGCGGACCAAGGGCGCGTTCGTCGTGGGATCCGTTAGGCTCAGGGCGGCGCCGAGCTGATACTTTTCCCACATCGCGTCCTGGAGTCCGAGCGGCGTGGTCCGCGCGTACAGCGTCACGACGACGCTGACATCCCGTTCTTCGACGCCGAAAGCATTGCGCCAGGCATCGAGATAGTTGCGCAGGTGGCGCAGCGCGGTACCGCCCTCCGGTTCCGGGACGTCGAACAGCTGCCGGTGCTTCCCCTTGAGATGATCAAGCCAGCCATCCGAGGGCTGCTGGGCGACGAATAATCGCTGCACCCGAGCGTCCGTGGGCAGGGCCAGCCCCGCGCCGAGGGTCGCGACCGCGCCGACGAATCCGCGCCGGTCGGTGGTGTTGGAACTGGAATCGGACATAAGATTTCTCTCCTCTGAGGAGGCTACGCGTGGCCCGCCCACGTCGTCTCACCGGGCGTATACGGCACGCACGGATCAAACCGCCCCGGGGTCTCCCGATAGCGCATCGCCTGGGTGCAGCCGATTTCCGATGTGAAGTAGCCGAGCAAAGCGAGCTCCTTGATCTGGCGGAAGTAGTGTGGCGCCGCCGGTGGCGTGTCGTCCCTGTGCGTCTCCCCGTATGCCTTCTGCTCACGGTCGAGTCGCTCGAGCAGCGCCAGACGCTGAGCGGGCGTCGCCGACATGAACGAGGCCTCGTTCAACTGGCGCAAGCCATCGCGGAAGGTCTGTTGATCGCGGTCTTCATAGGTGTCGGTCACCATCAACGCCATGAACGCGCCCACATGCGCGGCCTTCGCGCCGGGTGTTTTCGTCTCGGGGAGAATCGTGTCCGCGACCTCGTCGAGAAGGGCGATGTCCTGCGCGGTAAACGTCCCTGCCCCAGCCTGCGCGGACGCGGCATTCCGCTGCGCTCGCTCGCACGCCTCGAGCAGGCCGCTGCCGCCGATCAGCGCGACGCTGCCCAGCAGGACGGTGACACGTTTGATCGCTTCGCGCCGATCGATCACATGAGTCTGTTCAGTTTCCGACATGGTTCCTCTGAACGGTTAGAGGTTGTTGCGCTTGAGCTCGTTCACGGCGAAGTCCGCCGCGCGCGCCGTGAGCGCCATGTAGGTGAGCGAGGGATTCGGACAGGCCGTGGAGACCATGCAGGAGCCGTCGGTCACGAAGACGTTCGGCGCATCCCACACCTGATTGTGGGCGTTGAGCACCGACGTCTTCGGATCCCGGCCCATCCGCGCCGTTCCCATTTCGTGGATCCCCATTCCGGGGAAGTAGCCGTTGTCATACGTCCTCACATGTTTCACACCCGCCGCCTCGAGCGTCTCCGCCATGTCGTTCATCATATCCTTGCGCATCAGGTGCTCGTTCTCACCGGTCGCGCAATCGATCGCGAGGACGGGCAGGCCCCATTTGTCCTTCTTGGATGAGTCGATCGTCACCCGATTCGCATGGTCGGGGAGCATTTCTCCGAACGCGGTGGCCCCGATCGTCCACGGTCCGGGCTGGGCCATCTCATCCTTGAACGCCGCGCCCACCCCCAACTCGGCGACCGCGCGCGACCAGCCCTGACGACTGGCGCCGCCCTGATAGCCGAAGCCACGGAGGTATACGCGCTTGTCGCCGAACAGATTGCGGTAACGCGGGATGTAAAATCCCGTCGGCCGCCGGCCGTAGTAGTACTTGCGATCGAGGCCTGGCTCCTCCAGCGTGCCCGACGCGCCGGCGCGGAAGTGGTGATCCATGAGATTGTGTCCCAGCTCTCCGGAGCTGCTCCCCAGGCCGCCGGGCCACACATCGATCGCGGATCGCAGCAGCAGCCAGGTTGAATTCAACGTCGACGCGCAAAGGAAGATGATGCGCGCCGTGTAGTCGGCGGTCTGCATGCTGACCGCGTCGAGCACGCGCACGCCCGTCGCACGTTTCTTGTCGCGGTCGTACAAGACCTCCGTGACGATCGCGAACGGCTTGAGCGTCAAGCGGCCGGTGGCGACCGCCGCCGGCAACGTCGACGACTGCGTGCTGAAGTACCCGCCGAAGGGACAGCCCAGCCAGCAGGCGTTGCGATACTGGCATTTCGTGCGTCCTGGCAGTGGTTGCGTGAGGTTCGCGGTGCGGCCCGGGATGATCCGGCGCCGGCCACCGAACTTTTGCCGGAGCCGTTCCGCGATCAGGTCCTCGCCGCAGTTGAGCGGCATCGCCGGCTGGAACTGACCGTCCGGGAGCTGCGCCATCCGTTCACGCGATCCGGAGATGCCGGCATGCCGTTCGACGTAGTCGTACCAGGGCGAGATATCGGCGTAGCGGATCGGCCAGTCGACCGCGACGCCGTCGCGCGCGTTGGCCTCGAAATCGAAATCGCTCCAGCGATAGCTCTGGCGACCCCACATCAGCGAGCGGCCGCCGACGTGGTAACCGCGGTACCAGTCGAACCGCTTCACCTCGGTGTAGGGCGACTCCTGGTCGGAGGCCCACCAATCGAGGTTCGTTTCGTTCAGCGGATAGTCGCGTTTCAACACTGGGTAGGCCAGCTCCATCGCCTTCGTGCGTCTGCCGCGATGGGGATAGTCCCACGGCGCCTTGGTGGCGTTCACGTAGTCTTTGATGTGCTCGATGTTCTTGCCACGCTCGAGCAGCACGACTCGGAGTCCTTTCTCCGTGAGCTCCTTCGCGGCCCAGCCGCCGGAAATTCCCGAGCCAACCACGATCGCATCATAGTTTTGAGACTGCACAATTCCCCCTTATGATGAATCTCCCCGAGCCTCTAAGATGCTCCGCCGCGGCAGCATTGCCAACGCAGCTATTCGCGCGCATGCTTGCCTGCTGTCCTTCCCTGGAGCTGCAAATGCGGACGCGTCCGTTGATCCTTGCCGTCGTCTCGTTGGGCCTGTTCGGCGGCATCGTCGTCGCCCAGGATCCCCCAGTTATTCCCCGCCGCGTGCTGTTCGACAATCCCGAGCGCACCGCGCCGCAGATCTCTCCGGACGGTCAACTGCTCGCCTACCTCGCCCCCGACAGCGGCGTCCTGAACGTCTGGGTCCGCACGGTCGGCACGACCGACGATCGGCCGATCACGCGCGACCGCACGCGCCCTATCCGCTTTTACTTCTGGCAGGGCGATTCCAAACACCTGCTCTATCTGCAAGACAAAGCCGGCGACGAGAATTGGCGCGTTTACCAGACGGACGTGACGACGCGCTCGACGCGGGATCTGACGCCATTCGACAGCGTCGCGGCGCAGATCCTGGCCGTGGATCCTTCCCGCCCGAACGAAATGGTGATCGCGCTGAATCGGCGCGATCGCCGGTTTCACGATGCCTTTAAGCTCGATCTCACGACGGGGCGGCTCACGCTGCTCGCCGAGAACCCGGGCGACGTCTCGGGATACTCCGCCGACAACGCCTTCCGGGTCCGCGTGGCGCAGGCCTCGCTGCCGGATGGCGGCAACGAGATTCGCGTCCGCGACGATTCCGGGCATTGGAAGACGATCCGGCACGAAGGCCCCGATGAGACATTCGGCGGCGTGGCCGCGTTCACCCCGGACGATCAAGCCGTTTGGCTCATTTCGAGCGTCGATGCCAACGCGGCTCGGCTCGTCCAGCTCGACCTCAAAGGCGGCCCCGCGAAGGTCATCGCCGCCGATTCGCAGTTCGACGTGAGCGGCATCCTGACCCATCCGCGCACGCACGCGCTACAGGCGGTGTCATTCGATCGCCTGCGCAACGAATGGCAGGTGATCGACCCGGCGATTCGAGGGGATTTCCAGGCGCTGGCGAAAGTACGCGACGGCGACTTCAGCGTGGAGAGCCGCACCACGGATGATCGGCGCTGGATCGTGCGCTACGTGGTATCGGATGGCCCGATCTATTTCTATCTCTACGATCGCGGCACCAAGGGCGCGACGTTCCTCTTCAGTAATCGCCCTAAGATGGAGCAGTACACGCTGGCGAAGATGCAGCCGATCACATTCACAGCCCGCGATGGCTTGACTCTGTATGGCTACCTCACGCTGCCGCCTGGCCGGCCGGCGAAGAATCTTCCGCTGATTCTGTTCCCGCACGGTGGTCCGTGGGGTCGAGATGACTGGGGGTACAATCCCTTCGTCCAGTGGCTCGCGAACCGCGGTTACGGCGTCTTGCAGATCAACTTCCGCGGCTCGACCGGTTACGGGAAGAGGTATTTGAACGCGGGCGATCGCGAGTGGGCCGGGAAGATGCATACTGATCTACTCGACGGGCTGGACTGGACGATTCATCAGGGATACGCCGATCCGAAACGCGTTTGCATTTTCGGTGGCAGTTACGGCGGCTATGCCACGCTCGTCGGTGTTGCGTTCACGCCGGACGTCTTCACTTGCGGCGTGGATCTCTTCGGTCCGTCGAACCTCGTCACGTTGATGGAGAGCATCCCACCATACTGGGCCACATTCCGCGCCATGTTCGCCAAACGCCTCGGCCGGCTCGATGAGCCTGAGTTCCTGCGCTCGCGCTCACCGCTCTACAAGGCAGACCAAATCCGCGCGCCGTTGATGATCATCCAGGGCGCGAACGATGTGCGCGTGAAACAGGCCGAGAGCGATCAGATCGTCACGGCCATGCGGCACAACGGACGCGACGTCGTCTACATCGTGTTTCCGGACGAGGGACACGGCTTTGCGCGGCCTGAGAACAACCTCGTCTTCACTGCCGCCGCTGAGGCATTCTTTGCCAGGTACCTGGGCGGCCGCGTCGAGCCGGAGGGAAATGGAGAAAGCGCGACGAGTTTTCTGAAGTAGCGGTCGTGAAAGTCCACCTCCTGGACGGCACCTACGAGCTGTTCCGGCATTTCTACGCGATGCCGAAACAGCTCGACCCTAATGGCCACGAAGTCGCCGCGATCGTCGGCGTGCTCAGCTCGGTGCTCGGGATGCTCGAGGGCGGCGCGACGCACATCGGCGTCGCCACCGACCACGTCATTGAATCGTTTCGCAATGATCTCTGGCCGGGCTATAAGACCAGCGAAGGCATCGAGCCGGACCTGCTCGCGCAATTCCATCCGCTCGAGGACGCGCTGCGCGACATGGGCGTCATGGTCTGGGCAATGGCGGAGTTCGAGGCCGACGACGCACTCGCGTCGGCCGCCGTTCGGGCCGCACAATCGACTGAGGTCGAGCAAGTCATCATCTGCACGCCCGACAAAGACCTGAGCCAGTGCGTGATCGGGGACCGCATCGTCCAGTTCGACCGCCGCAAGCGCGAGCTGCGCGACGAGCGCGGTGTCGTGGCGCGGTTCGGCGTCGGTCCGGCCTCGATCCCCGACTACCTCGCGTTGGTGGGCGATACCGCGGACGGATTTCCCGGAGTGCCGGGCTGGGGCGAAAAGGCATCGTCGGTCGTGCTCGGCAAGTACTCGCACCTGGAATCGATTCCGAAGATTGCAACTGAATGGGGAGTGGCAGTGCGCGGCGCCGCCCGACTTGCGGCGGCGCTCGAGGAGAATCGCGAGCGGGCGCTGCTCTTCCGCAGGCTCGCTACGCTGCGGACCGACGCTCCCGTATTCGACGACTTAGACGAGTTGCGCTGGCGCGGACCACCGGCAGCCTTCGAGCGGACGGCTCAGCGCCTCGGCGTTCCCGGCCTTTGGGAACGGGCCCGCCGTTCCGCAACTGCGAACAGCGAAATTCCGCCCCGTACATTCTGATTGACTTGCACGCGGAGAGCCTTGGGTGCGATCGCGTAGACGATGTCGTCGGCGATCCGCGCGGCCAGGCTCTCGCAGAACGCACCTTCATCGCGATAGGACCAGAGATAGAACTTGAGCGCCTTCGATTCGATGCAGCGCTCCGCAGGCGTGTACTCGATGACCACGCTGCCGAAGTCCGGCTGGCCGGTCTTGGGACAGATCGCGGTGAACTCCGTCGCCGTCAGAGTCACCGCCTGGACGTCGGGGGCTGGGAAGGCTTCTGCCTTGAGGTACTCGCGCGCCTCGGCGGGATTCGTGGGCCGGGGCAGCGGACCGGTCCGCGGCAGCCGCAGTTCCCGCTGATGATACCTTTCGGTCATGCATAACAGTAAACGGAAAGCCGTCGTGCTGCTCAGCGGCGGAATCGATTCGACGACGACGCTGGCGCTCGCGCAGCGCGAAGGTTTCGCCGCCTACGCGCTGACGTTTCGCTATGGGCAGCGGCATGCTCTCGAGATCGACGCGGCGCGGCGCGTCGCGCGTGCATTTGACGTGGCGCGGCACGAGATCGTCGACTTCGATCTGCGGCGCTTCGGCGGATCGGCGCTCACCGCCGCTATCGACGTCCCGAAGGATCGCACGCCGAGTGAGATGGGTCAGGACATTCCGGCCACGTATGTACCGGCGCGCAACACCATTTTTCTTGCGTTCGCGCTCGCCTGGTCTGAGACCCTCGCCGCGCACGACATCTTCATCGGCGTCAATGCGCTCGACTACAGCGGCTATCCCGACTGCCGGCCCGAATACATCTCGGCCTTCCAGCATCTTGCCGGTCTTGCCACCAAAGCAGGCGTCGAGGGTCGCCAGCAGCTGCGCATTCACACGCCGCTCATCACGCTCTCCAAGAAGGAGATCGTGGAGCTTGGCATCTCGCTCGGCGTCGATTACGGACTCACGACGAGTTGCTACGATCCTTCTCCCAGCGGAGAGGCGTGTGGGCGCTGCGACGCATGTCTGCTGCGCCTGAAGGGGTTCGCGGAAGCAGGTCTCGTCGACCCCATCCGCTATCGGGCCGAGGCGGCAACGCGGTGAGTTACGCGGTCAAGGAGCTGTACTACACACTCCAGGGCGAGGGCGCGCAGGCAGGACGTCCGGCCGTATTCCTGCGGTTTGCGGGCTGCAACCTCTGGTCCGGTCGCGAAGCGGACCGCGCGAGCGCGACCTGTGGGTTCTGTGATACCGATTTCGTCGGCACCGACGGACCCGGCGGCGGGCGATTCGCCTCGGCGCGCGAGCTTGCGGATGCCGTCTCGGCGGCGTGGCCGAAGACAGCAAACGGCTGGTCTCGTCCGTTTGTCGTATGTACCGGGGGTGAACCGCTGCTGCAGCTCGATGCGGCGCTGGTTGCAGCACTGCATGATGCGGGATTCGAGGTAGCGATCGAAACGAACGGCACGCGACTCCCGCCGCCGGACACCGATTGGATCTGCGTGAGCCCCAAGGCAGGCGCCGAGCTCGCACTGCGGTCCGGCGATGAGCTCAAGCTCGTCTTTCCCCAGGAAGGGGCCCGTCCGGACGCGTTTGCAGGTCTCGACTTCCGGCACTTCTCGCTACAGCCGATGGATGGACCAGACCGACTGCGCAACACCGAGCTCGCGCTGCGCTATTGCCTGGCGCATCCCCAATGGCGGCTCAGTCTTCAGACGCACAAGCTTCTCGGCATTCCGTGACTACGCTGGGGCGGCCGCGGGTAGGCGTCCCTTGAGCTGCTGCGCGCGAACGGTGCCCTGCTCCGCGATCAACGCGCGGGCGGCGTCGACTTGGCCCCACGTATTCCAGAGCAACACTCCGCGGACGCGACCGGCCTTGAGATAGTAGATCACGCCCTCGCGAAACGGCTCTTTCCAATCGCTCATTGTTTCGAGCCGCGGGTCGAGCTCTCCGACTGCCTCGTAACCCAGTGCAAACAGATCGGAATAAAAGAATGGCAGATGTGTGTAAGGCGTTTTGTCTCCGGCCATCGCGCGTCCCGCCGCCGCACCCATCGTATTGGCGTTGTCCTCATGCTCCACGCGCAGCCGCGCGCCGAGCGCGGAGTTGAAGAAGTTGGCGACATCGCCGGCTGCGAAGACGTCGGATGCACTGGTCTGCAGGTGCTCATCCACGACGATCCCGTTGTCCACGCGCAGGCCCGCCTGAACGGCAAGCTCGACGTTGGGCTGGATGCCAATGCCGGCGACGACAGCATCCACGCGAACGTCGTCGCCGCGCGTCGTTTTCAAGACCAGCGCTTTGCCCGCGCGCGAGAGACTCGCCAAGGCCTGACCTGTCCGCACGTCCACGCCCTGTTCGCGGTAATAGCTCACGAGAAACTGCGATAGCTCGGTTGGAAAGACGCGCGCGCCGATGCCGTCCTCGGGGACCAGCATCACCACCTCACAACCCACGAGCCGCAGCGCCGCCGCGACTTCGGAGCCGATGAACCCCCCACCAAGCACGGCGAATCGCTTCTTGTCGTTCGCGAGTGCGCGCAGCTCCCGATAGTCGTCGAACGTCCGGTAGTAGATGATCTTGTCGGTGTCGATCGGAAGGCGTCGCGGCGTGCCTCCAGTAGCGAGCAACACCTTGCGGTAGGAAATCGCCTCGCCCTTGTCGTCGGTCACGGTCTTGGCACGAACATCGAGCGCGGTCGCGCGCCGCCCGAGACGAAGATCGATGCCGAGTTTGTCCGTTCCCTTCCAGATGCTGGACTCCGGCTCACCCTTCCAGAGAGCCTTGGACAGTGGGGGACGCGCGTAGGGTGGATGCCGTTCGGCGGAGATGAGGCCGATCGTGCCGCTTGGATCGGACTTACGAATCGCGTCGGCGGCGGCAGCGGCGGTCATGCCGCCGCCGACAATCAGATAGTCAAACGCTCGAGGCAACGTTACAGTCCCTTCAAGTACTCGACGAGGTCCAGTTTCTCTCGCTCGGTCAGTCCCAACCTTCGCAACGTGTTGTAGTGGTTGACCACGTCGATCAGTGTAGCGAATCGGCCGTCATGATAGAAGCCGCCCGTTTGGTGAGACCAGAGGCCCGCGAGCGGCGCGGTCCGGTACATCCCGGTGGGTGAACGACTGGCCTGGAACGCGTCGACACCGACTTCTGCCGGCGCATGCAGGTTGTTGCCCGGCTCCGTGAACAGCGGCGGCACATGACAGGTGGCGCAGCGCGCCTTGCCATCGAACAGCATCTTTCCCCGCTCGAACGCGGCCCGGTCGAACGACCCTTCCGGAGGCGTCGGCGCGGGGATCGAGAGCTGGTAGAAGTGCAGCGCGGCAAGCGTTGGCGACAGCCGGTCCGGGGTGCCGCGTGTGTTATGAGAGCCGCTCTTCGCGGCGACCGGGTATTGAGCGCGCCGGCTGAGCCGCGCGTCGAAAAACGTGCCCGAGCCATGCATCTCCGTCGCGCCGACGTACGCGTTCCAATACGTCACCGAGCCGAATCCCGTCCACGTGTGAAGGTTCACACCCGCGAGGCCAAAGGCGGGCGGAATCAACGTGCCCGCCTGTTTGCCGTCAGGCCGGAATGCCTTGCCGTCCTTGTCCAGCTCGGCGTCGAAGCGACCCGGACCCCAGCTCGCGAACACTTTCTTGACCGTAGCGACGTCGACGCCGAGCAGGTCCGTAAACGGTCTAAGGTTCGGCGACAGCGACACGATCGCGCCAACGTTCAAGTCGCGATTGGCCCAGCCGTCCCGCCGGTGTCCGATCCCGGGCGCAAAGGCATCGTCCACGTTCGAGTGGCAGAATGCGCACTGAATGCCGATCGACTTGATGGTGCCATCAGCGTTAAAGAAGCCCGTGACGCCGACGACTGCATTGAGCTTGAGCAGCGCGAGCGTCGTCGCCGGGTCGTCCAGATTCACCTGTCCAGCTTTGAGCTGCTCCTGGAGCGCAGCAGGAATCGCATCGAGATCGACTTTGAGGCCGACGCTCAATGCGGTCTTGGGGCTCACACCGGGCCCGATGCCGCCATTGCGTTCGCCGGCAATCGCCTTGTGGAGCTGCAGTGCATCGCCCCAGAACGTCTCGTCGCCGAACGTATCGAATCGAAAAGTTTGCCGCCCGTCGGCGATCATGCGGTCGGCATTTTCTTCGATGACGCGGTCGAATGCGGTCGCGGGGCGTGCGACGGCATGCCAGGCAGCCACTGTGAGAACACCGAGTCCGAGGCAGGCAACAACTGCGAAAGAGAACCGCATACGGTCACTCCCTTCCGATAATCAGCAGGCCCTTCATGGTGGGGTGCAGCGTGCAGGTGTACGGCAATCGACCGCCTCGACGCGGGACGTAACGGCCGGAATCGCCCTGTTGCAGCTGACCGCTGTCCCACTTGCGACGGCCGCTCCCCGTGGCCGTGTGCGGCACGATGTCGTGGTTGATCCAGACGACCGTGTCCCCCACGCTCACGTTCAGCGACGCCGGATGAAATGCCATTCCATGGATTTCGATGATGTGTGTGCGCGATGGCCCGTACCTTCCAGCCCCCGCAGCGAACACTGCGAGGGGCAGAACGATGGCGAAACGGCCGATCACTTCAGTCTCGCGCGAAGAGCTTTCGCAAGCTCGAGGTGCGTGGCCACGGCGGGCCGCACATTCTGCAGCAGCGTCTTCAGCTCCGCGTTGTCGGTCGTCGGAATCAGCACCTTGTCGATCGCATCGAGGACGGCCTGGTGATACGCGATCTCGCGGTCCATGTAGGCGCGGTCGAACGCGGCTCCGTGCAGCGGCTCGAGCTTCTTGCGCGCATCGGCCGCCGCAGTCTGCAGCGATTGGCTGACGGCGTTGTCCTTTGGGGTGACTCCCAGCTTGCCCGCCAGCGCCGCCGCCTGCGCGTTCACGGCTGTATGGTCGGTGATCATTGTGGCCGCGAACTGTTTCACGCCCGCATTGTGCGTGCGCGTCTGCGCGAATTTCGCCGCGTTGATATCGATGTTGTTGGCCGTGACGGCGACATGGGCAACTTCGGGATCGGACAGATCGGGCGCAGCCGCCGGAGCGGGTGGGACCGCCTGCGCGTGCAGCGCTGCGGCGAACACGAGCGGAACGGCGATGAGAGATATGTGATGAAGTCGAGCTCGTGACATCGCTACCTCCGGAAAGGGGGTTGGAGTTCGGTATTGGCGAAGCTGCCTATCTAATCACACTTTGTCAAGTAATTGCTGTGATTACTAGACAATCCAACGGTTTAGGGCTATTTTGGGGCATGACGAACTCGCGCGCGACGTTGACCGGCGAGACGCAGAGCAAGTTACTCGGCCTGCTCCGCCGCTCCCGTCAGACGATCACCGGCCTCGCCAAGGCGCTGGGACTCACGGACAACGCCGTGCGCCTGCACATCTCCGCGCTCCGGCGCGACGGGTTCGTCGAGGACGTCGGGACGATGCGTGACACCGGTGGCAAACCGGCCCGCCTCTACGGCCTCAGTCGGGAAGGGGAGGAGTTGTTCCCAAAGGCCTACGCGCAGGTGCTCCAGGCGCTTGTGGAAGAGAGCCTAAGCCGCGACGGACGCGAGCGCACGGTTGAGCTGCTTCGGGCGATTGGCGGTCGCCTGGCGGCGGGCGCACCACGTGATGGCGACGTGAAGCAGCGTGTCCAAGCGGCCGCCGCAGCGTTCCGCGGCTTGGGCGCTGACGTTGAAATTCAGCGCACAAGCGAAGGGTGGCGGCTGCGCGGACATGGGTGCCCCCTCGCCGCGGTGTCAGCGAAAACGCCGGAGGTCTGCGAGCTGGGGAAAGCGTTGGTGGAAGAGATTACCGGCGCGAGCGTGACCGAGTGCTGCGAGCGCGGTGAAGGCGACAACCCGCGCTGCGCATTTGCAATCGCAGGTTAGCTGCTCCCAATACTCACGGCAATGGTGCGCCACTTCCCCTGACGGAAGCGCAGCACGCTCAACACGCAACGCGTCACATGCCCGGCGAGAATGGCGAGCCAGATGTCGATCGCGTCGAGCTTCCCCGTTTGCTGGATCACGAAACAGATCCCGAGCGGCACGAGGATCTGCGAGATCATCGAGATGTACAGCGGACTCTTCGTATCTCCGGTCCCTTGCATCCCACCCGTATAGGATAGCGCCACGGTGACGAACAGCCCGGAAACGCTAAGCACACGCAGGAGTTGGACGCCGATGTTCACGACGACCGGGTCGTGCATTCCGAACACGGCGAGCAACTGCCGTGGCAGGAACAAGAAGAACAGTCCCACGAACGCTGCCACCGACAATCCGTAGCGCGCCGCGACATGAACCGCTTGCGCCGAGCGATCCGGATGGCCGGCGCCAAGGTTTTGCCCCGCGACCGCGGCCGCGGATCCCATCAAACCGACCGACGTCCACGTGATGAGCGAAAACAGCTCTGTGTAGGAAACGGCGAATGCCCCTTGCGCGGCCGCGCTCTGTGCCAACGAGCCAATGAATGACAGCATCAAGACGCCGCCGATGTTCATCGCGATGCCTTGAATGCCGGTCGGAAGTCCGAAACGGAACAGCTCTTTGATGATGGTCCAATCGGGGCCGTGCCCTCGTCCTTTCGGGAACGCCACGACCCATCCTCCACTCCACAACTTCCAGAGCGCGTAGACGGCGATCAGTCCTGATGTGATGCACGTCCCCATCGCCGAGCCGCGCGTGCCGAACGCCGGAATCGGGCCGAGGCCGCGAATCAGCATCACGTTCAGCACAAGGTTCACGACGGTCATCACCATGCCCAGCTGCATCGGCGTGCGCGCGTCTCCTGCCGAGCGGAGCGCGCCGCCCAGCATGAAGAAGATCAACATGCCACTCGAGAATCCGAACAAGATGCGCAGGTAGGGCATCGCTTCGGCTTTCACGGCCGGAGCGGCATTCACGACATCGAGCAACCACGGCGTCGCGAAATACCCGAGCGGCGCCATGATGCCGAGCGAGATCCCGATCGCGGTGAGAAACGCCTGGTACACGACGCGGTCGACCTTCTCCGCATCTCCGGCGCCGGCGAAGCGGGCCACCAGCACACTCATTCCCGAGAACAGCGATGAAATGAAGATGATGACGACGAGAAAGATCTGCCAGCTCACACCGATCGCGGCGTTCGCCTTGTAGCCCACGAGATTGCCGACGAGCACGTGATCGACGATGCCCTGAAGGCCGCCAATGGCATTCGTGAGCATCGTCGGCCAAGCGATTTTCCAAACGGCTTGCTGCAGTGGGCCTTCGACGATAGACCGGTCATACCGAGGCTGCGCCGGTGCCGCAACGTCCGTCATCTAGCTGACTGGAACCACGTGCTTCTGTCGGGCGACGTATGCATCGAGGCTCCACGCTCCGCCTCCGGCGGCCGAGTAATAAAGGAAGGTGAAACAGTAGAACACGGCTGGTGCGCCTTGATTCAGGAGAGGCCAGAAGCCGTGTCCCGCATGTCCGATGAAATAGGCGATGGCCATTTCGCCCGAGAGAATGAACGCCACCGGTCGGGTGAACAGCCCGAAGAAAAAAAACGTCCCGCCGATCACCTCGATGACGCCGGCGAACCAGACCAACGAGCCGACCGGCGCCGTACCGCCGCCCGGCAGGATCGCCGCCGGGAACGCGAACCATTTCGCGGAGCCGACCTGGACGAACAGAAACGCGATCACCATCCTCAGCACGCTGAGCAGCTGCGGCGCCCACTCCTTTTTCACAAGGCCTCCAATCGCTTGAGCAGCAGATCGCGCTCACGGACGTTTTGGGTAAGGGCTGCGGCGCGCTGGAGCTCCGCGCGGGCTTCCTCGAAACGGCCGAGCTTCGCGAGAAGATCCCCGCGCACGCTCGGCAGCAGATGATAACCCTCGAGCGCGGGATCGGCTTGCAGCGTATCGATCACCTCGAGGCCGGCGGCCGGACCGAACGCCATCCCTAGCGCCACTGCGCGATTGAGCTCCACCACCGGGGACGGCAGCAATTGCCCGAGCGCGTCATACAACGCGACGATGCGGGTCCAGTCGGTTTCGTCGGGCGTGTGTGCTCGCGCATGACAGGCGGCGATGGCTGCCTGAAGCGCGTAGATCCCATACGCGCCGCCCAGCGCTTCCACACGCTCCAGTGCCGTAAGGCCTCGACCAATCAGGAGATGATCCCAGCGGCCGCGGTCCTGCTGTAGCAACAGGATCGGCTCACCCTGCGGCCCCACGCGCGCCCGGATCCGCGACGCCTGAATCTCCATCAGCGCGACGAGGCCATGCACCTCCGGCTCTATCGGCGCGAGCTCGGCGAGGATGCGGCCCAACCGCAGCGCGTCTTCGCAGAGGGCCGGCCGCACCCAGTCCTCACCCGCTGTCGCCGAGTAACCTTCATTGAAGATGAGATAGATGACCTCGAGCACCGAGCCGAGCCGCGCAGTTAGCTCGGGTCCGCGCGGAACTTCGAAGGGCACGTGCGCCGCGGCGAGGGTCCGCTTTGCCCGCACGATCCGTTGCTGAATCGTCGCCTTGGGCACCAGAAAGGCGCGCGCGATTTCTTCTGTCGTCAGCCCGCCGAGGAGGCGCAGCGTCAGCGCGACGCGCGCCTCGGTGGAAAGCACCGGGTGACACGCGGTAAAGATGAGGCTCAGCAGATCATCACCCACATCATCATCGATCGCGGCCGCGAGGTCGGCCTCGGGACTGACCTGCCTGGCTTCGAGCTCGCGGGCCACGTGCTCATGCTTCTGGTCCTGCATCTTGCGGCGGCGCAGCAGATCGATGGCGCGATGTTTCGCGGTCGCCATGAGCCACGCGCCCGGATTGTCCGGCACGCCCGTCGTCGGCCATTGCTCCAGGGCGATGACGAGGGCGTCCTGCGCGAGATCTTCCGCGATGCCGACGTCGCCGACGAGCCGCGCCAGGCCCGCGATGAGTCTGGCGGATTCGATCCGCCAGACCGCATCGATGGCTTCAGCAGCCTTGTTCGGGGGCATCCATCATCTGGCGCACTTCCACTTCCAGCTCCTGATTCCAGAGTCCGATGTGAGCCTCCAGGAACTTCCGCGTCCACTCCATGGCCTCTTGCTTCGACGCGACATCGTAGACGGCAAACCCACCGATGACTTCCTTGGCCTCGGAAAAGGGCCCATCCGTCACGGTGATCTTCCCGTTGGCGAGTCGCGCCCGCGCTCCCGCGGCGGTCGGCAACAGACCCCCCATCTCGACCATCACGCCTTTCTTCGATGCGTCTTCGCCGAGTTTCATGATCGCCTGAATGAGCGCCGGCGAG
>Ga0209056_10001720_pt1 | contig 24027 bp, 21 predicted proteins | sample GraSoiAngelo_114_FD_185876 | JGI IMG/M metagenome (GOLD analysis project Ga0209056, IMG submission 185876) | Grasslands soil microbial communities from the Angelo Coastal Reserve, California, USA - 14_0903_13_40cm (SPAdes) (version 2) | ecosystem: Environmental > Terrestrial > Soil > Grasslands... | reverse complement strand
AGCGCGACGCCGCAGCGGCCCCCGTTGCCCGCGGCGCTGACACTCGGCGCCTCGCGCGCCGCGATCCGTCCCATCGGGGCCGATCACATTCCGGCTGACTTTCCGACTACGTTGGTCACTCCGAAACAGGTCGTGTTTCGCTCGGCTGACGGTTTGACCATCCACGGGCAGTTGTTCGAAGCACCGGGCGGTAGGAACACGCGAAAGCCGGCCATCGTCTACGTCCACGGTGGGCCACCGCGGCAAATGCTGCTCGGCTGGCACTACTCGGACTATTACTCGAACGCTTACGCGCTCAATCAGTATCTCGCGAGCCGTGGGTTCATCGTCCTCTCGGTGAATTACCGCCTCGGCATCGGGTACGGCTACGATTTCCATCAGCCGCCCAACTCCGGAGCGCGTGGCGCCGCGGAGTATCGCGACATTCAGGCAGGGGCGGCGTATCTCCGCTCCCAGCCCCGCGTCGATGCGAGCCGTATCGGAATTTACGGCGGCTCCTACGGCGGCTACCTGACGGCCCTGGCGCTGGCGCGAAACTCCGACGTCTTCGCCACGGGCGTCGATATCCACGGCGTCCACGACTGGTCGACATACGCGCGCGGCCTCGACCGGCAACGCTACGAGCAGGCGCCGGACGTTGACTCCGCAGTCGCCACCGCGTGGCACTCTTCTCCGGTGTCGTCTGTCGCCAGCTGGAAGTCGCCGGTCCTTCTGATTCACGGGGATGACGATCGCAACGTCCGATTCACCCAGAGCACCGATCTCGTCCGGCGGCTTGCGGCTGCCGGCGTCCCGTTTGAGACGCTCGTCATCCCGGACGACACGCATCATTTCCTGCGGTATGCGAATATTCTGACGGTGGACAAGGCCACGGCGGAGTTCCTGGAGCGCCAGCTTCAGACAACCGCCGCGCAACCACGGGCTACGGGCCGACAGTAGGAGACGGCGACGTTGAAGAGACTCACCTCCTTGCTGCTGCTCGTCGTAGTGCTGGCGAGCTGCCGTGCGGTGCTCAATTATCCGAGCGCGCTCGGGCCCCGATACGCCGGCGCGCCCACGACGACATCCACGTTGCACGCCGACGGTCACGTGCTGCGCGTCGTCACCTACAACGTGCAATGGGGCAAGCACATCGATCGCGCGATCACCGTGCTCCAGACGCGCGCGCCACTCCCCGATGCGGACATCGTCGTGTTGCAGGAGATGGATGCCGACGGGACACGGCGCATCGCAGATGCATTGGGGATGTGCTGGGTCTACTATCCCGCCGCGGTCCATCCCAAGCTGGGGCACGACTTCGGCAATGCGGTGTTGTCGCGCTGGCCGATCGTCGAAGATGAAAAACTGCTGCTGCCGCACATCGGTGGACTGCGACATGCGCAACGCATCGCGACCGCGGCGACGATTCTGGTGGGGACCGTCAGAGTCCGCGTGTACAGCACGCACCTCGGCACGCCGAGTGACATTCGGCCGTCCAAGCGGCGCGATCAGGCCTGGACGATTCTCGCGGATGCGGCCGCGTACCCCCTTGTCATCGTGGCCGGTGACATGAACAGCCATGGTATCGGCAAGGAGTTCGTGGCCGGCGGTTTCCTCTGGCCGACGGAGCACAATCGCTTCACGACGGCGCTGTTCAACTGGGATCACGTCTTCTTCAAGGGTTTCACGCCGCTGGCGCCCGATCGACGATTCACGGGGGTCGTGCGCGACACGCTGGGAACGAGCGACCACGACCCCGTTTGGGCCGTGGCTCAGCTCCCTTGAGCTCGGCCACCCTCGTCATCCAAACCGCTTTCCTGGGCGACGTCGTGCTGACGACGGCGCTGCTGTCCGCCGTCGCGGCCGACGACGGTCCGGTGGACGTCGTGACGACCCCGATCGCGGCGCCGTTGCTCGAAACCCATCCCGCGGTCCGGAACGTGATCGCCTACGACAAGCGCGGCAGCGACCGCGGCTGGACTGGGCTGCGGAAACTCGCGCAACGATTGAAGGCGGAGCAGTACGCACGTGCCTACCTGCCCCATCGATCGTTACGGAGTGCAGCACTGAGCGTCCTTGCCCGCATACCCACCCGGATCGGGTTTTCGGGCCGGTGGTCCTTCCTCTATACAGACGCTCGCCCCAAGCCTGCTCTCGGGCACGAAAGTGACCGGCTCTTGGCCCTCGCGAACAAGCCGCCGGGCGTCTATCCTCCCCTCCTGCAGCCAACGGCGGCGGACGCACAGGTGGCAGCAGCGCTGATTTCCGAACCGTTTGTTGCCCTGGCGCCCGGCTCGATCTGGGGCAGTAAGCGCTGGGGGTACTATCCGGCGCTGGCCGCGCGGCTCGCCGAGCAGGTCGCGGTTGTTGCGGTGGGCGGGCCTAACGACGTCGAAGTGGGGGAGCAGATCGTTGCGGCCGTCCGGCCGTCGGGCCGTCAGGCCGTCAATGCGTGCGGCAAGCTGACGTTGCGGCAGTCGGCAGCACTGATCGGACGGGCACGCGTGCTGGTTACCAATGACAGCGCCCCGCTGCATCTGGCGACTGCGATGGGGACGCCGCTCGTCGCGTTGTTCGGGCCCACGGTGACCGAATTCGGGTTTGGGCCGTTGCGCGCGGGAGATGTGGCACTGGGTATCGACGGGCTGCAATGCCGGCCCTGCTCGCCGCACGGTCCGCCGCAGTGTCCGTTGGGACATCACCGCTGCATGCATGAAATCACTGTTGAGGCCGTGATCGCGGCCGTCGAGGAGATTGGTGCGCTACGTCGTCGGCGTTGACGTCGGGGGAACGAATCTTGTTGCCGGAGTCCTCGCGGAGGACGGCTCCGAGATTCATGGCGTCGTTTCCGAGCCGACGATGGCCGCGCAGGGCGCGGATGCGGTCACGGCGCGCATCATCAAGCTTGCCAAGGCGTCGATTGCGGAATCCGGCAAGAAGATCGAAGGCGTGGGGATCGGCTCACCCGGACCCCTCAATACCAAGACTGGCGTCGTGCTCCTGACGCCGAACCTTGGCTGGACGAACATGCCGCTCCGCGACCGCGTCAGTGAAGGACTCAGCCTCCCCGCGACGCTGGATAACGACGCCAACTGCGCGATTTTCGGTGAATGGTGGCGCGGCGCCGCGCGCGGCGCGAAGTACGTCATCGGGTTCACGCTCGGCACGGGAATCGGCGGGGGCATCGTCATCGACGGTGAGATCTATCATGGCGTGACCGACGTCGCCGGTGAATTCGGGCACGTCACGATCGACGCCAACGGCCGCCGTTGTAAATGCGGCAACTACGGCTGCATCGAGGCCTACGCGTCCGGGCCGGCGATCGCGGAGCGGGCGATCGAAGGGGTCGAGTCGGGCGTGGACACGTCGCTGGCGCAGTACGTGAAGGGCGATCTCTCGAAGCTCACCGCCCAGATCGTGTACGAGGCCGCCAACGACGGCGACCCATGGGCGCTCGAGGTCGTGCGCGAGACCGCCGCGCTGCTCGGCGCGGCGGTCGCCAGCTTCATTAATATCTTCAACCCGGAAGTCGTGGTGATCTGCGGGGGAGTCACGCAGGCGGGCGACAAGCTGTTTCAGCCGCTGCGGAGCGAGGTCAAGCGACGGGCGTTCAAGCCGGCGTGGGAGGCGTGCAAGATCGTGCCGGGAACGCTTCCCGGCACCGCCGGGGTGTACGGCGCCGCGGGCGTGTTCATTCAAAAGCATTGGGGACTGCGCTGAAGCGACTGGGTGTCATCGGGTCGATGGTGTGGGACACGATTCATGGCCGGGATCCCGCTCAGGCCGCCGTGCAGGAATGGGGCGGCATCTCGTACGCGCTCGCCGCGCTCGACGCCACGCTGCCCGATGATTGGCAGATCGTCCCGCTCATCAAGGTCGGTAGAGACCTGGCGGCGAAAGCCAACCAGTTCTTGTCCAGCTTACGGCGCACGGCGCACGGCGCACGCTTTTTGGAAGTCCCCGAGCCCAACAACCGGGTCACGTTGCGCTACGAATCGGCCGACCGGCGCTGCGAGCAGATGAGCGGCGGCGTGCCCCCGTGGACCTGGCCCGAGCTCGGGCCGCTCGTCCAGGACCTCGATGCCGTGTACATCAATTTCATTTCCGGTTACGAGATGAATCTCGAGACCGCGCAGCTCCTGCGGCGCGGATTCCCCGGATTCATCTACGCCGATCTTCACAGCCTTTTCCTGGCCAAGGAACCGGACGGCACTCGAGTCCCTAGCCCCCTGCCCCAAGCCCCTACGTGGTTCGGCTGTTTCAACGTCGTGCAGCTGAACGAGGACGAGATGGGCCAGCTGGGACCGGATGCGCTCGCGATCGCCGCCGACGCGCTGCGGCAGGGCTGCAGCACGTTGTGTGTGACGCTGGGCAAACGGGGCGCCGCGTACTTCACCGGCAATCCGATTCGTACCGAGCTGATTCCCGCACCAGCGATGCATCAGGCGGCCTTCGATCAGATCGTCGATCCGACCGGGTGTGGCGACGTGTTCGGCGGCGCCGTCGCCGCGCTGCTGCTCGCCGGCGCGACGCTCGAAGACGCGCTGCGCACGGGCAACCAGCTCGGCGCGCGGAACGTGAATCACCACGGTGCGAGCGGCCTGCGCGATCACCTGATGGGAAAGCTCTCCATGGCATGACGCGCCTGATCGAAGTGCCCACGCAGTTCGACGACCGCTCATTCGACCAATTCGCGGCGTCGTACGCGCAGGCCGTCGATGGCGAGCGCCTGCTGTTCGACGCGCACGCCGCCGAATGGGCGTCGCCCTACGGGCTCGTGGGCCTGCTCGCCGCCGGCGAGGCGGCTGCCCGCAAAGGCGAGCGGCCGCTGCTCACCGCGCCGGCGAATCCGGACGTCGTGAGCTACTGGGCGCGCGCCGGTTTCTTCCGGGAAGCGGCGGACCTGTTCGAGGTGCACGGCAAGGTGCCGAAGGTCAAAGTCGCCGTGGAGAGTGAGGTGCTGCTCCCGGTCACACCCGTGCGCGCGGCCGAAGACGTGCATGCGGTCGTGTCCACGATTCAGCAGCGCGCGTCCGCGATCCTCAGCTCGGAGTTGGGACTCGATCCCAAGGCGACCATGGGCTTCGCTATGGCGCTTTCGGAGTCTTGTCAGAATATTGTGGAGCACGCGGGCACCGGCGGTTGGGTTGCGGTGCAGGCGTACAACTGGCGGCGCAAGCTGGCGCGGCGCGTCGTTGTGATCGCGGTGGCGGACGCCGGGGTGGGATTCCGGCATTCATTGGAGCCCACGCAGGCCAAGCGGTTCGGCGAGCGCTGGGGTGATGCCGCGGCGCTGGAGGCGGCGCTGATCCAGGGCGTGAGTCGATTTCGGGATCCGGGGCGGGGACAAGGGCTTGCCGGGATCCGCCGGTACCTCGCGCGCTGGGAAGGCAAAGTGGCCATCCGCAGCGGCAGTGCGCGGATCGCGATCGTGCCCCGCTGGGACGACGATGTGCCGCTGAGGGACGGACTGCCGGCATTTCCGGGGTCGCAGGTCCTGCTCATCATTCCAGAGCAAGAGGCGAAGTGATTCAACACATCATGGTACAGGCGGTCTTACAACAGTCGGTCTCCGGTTTTTACACCGACCTCGTCACGCGGCCCACCGGCCGCGCCGTCCGCGAAAACATCGAGCGAGATCTTCCCCCCGGCACGATCGCCGTGATGGATTTCACGGGCGTCGGCTGCCTCGACTACTCGTGCGCCGACGAGATCGTGGCGAAGCTGGTCCGGGACAAGGTCAAAATGCTGCTGCTGCGCGGGCTGACGGACGCGCACCGTGAGGCGATCGAACCTGTGCTCGCCGGCGCCGGGCTTGCCGTCCTGTGCGAGCGCCCCGACGGTGCACTCGAGGGGCTCGGCGCCAGTGAGCCGGCCCCGGCGCTGCTCGATGAACTGGTCGAGCGGCGGCTGGCCGCACGCAATCCGGGAGGCTCCATCAGACTCACCGCGGCGTGAAACGCCGCCGCCTGGGACTCTCCACCCTCGCCATTCACGGCGATCCCAAGGCCCGCGCCGATTGGACGGCCGTCGCGCCCCCGCTGTACCAAAGCGCCACCTTCACCAATCCTGTCGGCTCGACCGCCGAGGTCCTGTACACGCGGTACGGCAACAATCCCAATCAGGTAGACATCGGGAAGAAACTGGCCCTGCTCGAGGGCGCGGAGGCGGCGCTGTTCCTGGCGAGCGGCATGGGCGCAACCGCGCTCGCACACCTGGCGGTGTTGCGTCCCGGTGATCACCTGCTCGCGAGCGAATGGATTTATGGCGGCGTGTACCGCCTGTTCCGCGAAGAGTTCGGGAAGCTGGGCATCGAGGTCTCATTCGTAAATCCGACGCAAGCCCGCGCGTGGAAGCGCGCGATGCGCAAGACGACGCGCGCCGTCTTTCTCGAGACGCCGACGAATCCGCTGATGCGCGTGATCGATCTCGAGCCGGTCGCGACGCTCTGCAAAGCCGAAGGACTCGCGCTCATCGTCGATTCGACCTTCGCGTCACCCGTCAACTTCCGGCCGCTCGAGCATGGGGCCGATCTCGTCATCCACTCCGCGACCAAGTATCTGAACGGGCACACCGACGTGATCGCCGGCGCGGTCGTGGGAACGGATCAAGTCGTGGACGAGGTGCGGCGCTTGATGCAGGTGTGGGGACAGGCCATCGATCCCTTCGCCGCCTGGTTGATCGACCGCGGCATGCGGACCCTGATGGTGCGCGTGCGGCGCCAGAACGAGATCGGCCTCGCCGTCGCGGAGTGGTGCGCGAAGCAGGACGGCATCTCGAAGGTCCACTACCCCGGCCTGCCGTCGCATCCGGATCACGAGCTGGCGAAACGCACCCTGGAAGGCTTCGGCGGGATGCTCGGCATCGAGCTGAAAGGCGGCGTGCGCGCCGCCGAGCGTTTCCTCAAGGCGCTGACGATCGCCGCCCATGCGCCCAGCCTGGGCGGCGTCGAGACGCTGGTCTCGGAGCCGCGGCTCACCTCGCACGCCAGTCTCACGGCGGAACAGCGCGCGCAGGCTGGCATTCCGGACGGATTCCTGAGATTTTCCCTGGGACTGGAGGATCCCGATGATCTCATCGCGGACTTCGCCCAGGCCTTGGCGCGGCACTAAGTGATCAAGTTCACCAACGTCTTCAAGGCCTTCCCCAAGGGCGGCCTGGCGCTCAAGGACGTCTCCTTCCATGTGGCCAAGGGGGAGTTCGCCTTTCTCACCGGGCACTCCGGCGCCGGGAAATCGACTGTCATGAAGCTGATCTACGCCGAGGAGCGGCCCACCTCCGGCGAGGTGCGCGTTTCGGGATACAACGTGAACGAGATGCGGCCGCGCGAGGTCCCGAGGCTCCGCCGCAAGCTCGGGATCGTCTTCCAGGATTTCCGGCTGCTCGAGGACCGCACCGCCGAGGAGAACGTCGCGTTCGCGCTGGAAGTCACGGGCGCGCGCTCATCGACGATCGCGGCGCGCGTGATGCGGGTCCTCACACAGGTCGGTCTCGCCGCCAAAGCACAGGCGTACCCGCGCGAGCTTTCCGGCGGCGAGCAACAGCGCGTCGCCATTGCCCGGGCGCTCGTGAACGAGCCCACCGTGCTGCTCGCCGACGAGCCGACCGGCAACCTCGACGAGCGCGCCACGCGCGGCGTGTTTCAGCTGCTGCGTGACATCAACGCCAGCGGGACGGCGGTGGTGATGGCAACGCACGATCTCGACCTGGTACGTCAGGCGCCCTACCGGGTGATCGAGCTCCAGGAAGGCGCGTTGGTGTACGACTCCGCCGTGGACGAAGCACGCGATCAGGCAGCCGCGCCGTGAACCTGACGTTCCGCGAGGCAATCCTCACCTTCAAGCGTGCACCGCTGCTCTCGGTGCTCTCGGTGACGACGATCGCGTTCTCGCTGTTCGTCCTGGGGCTCTTCGGTCTGGTCGTCATCAATCTCCAGGACGCGCTGCATAACGTAGAGGAGCGGGTGGAGGTCGTCGCTTATCTGCTGCCCGGCGCCCCGATCGAGGCGACCGCCCAGGCGCTCAAGGACATCGAAGCTTTCCCCGAGGTGCAGTCCGCGACGTACGTCTCGGAAGACGACGCGCTCGCGCGGGCACGCGCCGAGCTCGTCGAGCTGCGGGACGTGATGCAGGAGCTGGAGCGGAATCCCCTGCCCGCCTCCATCGAAGTGAAGCTCAAGCCCGGATTCCGCGACACCGATCACGTCGCCGCCGTCGCCGAGCGGATGCGGGGATTCGGGTTCGTGGATGACGTGCGGTTCGGGCGCGATTGGGTCGAGAAGCTCGATCGCCTACGGGGCCTCGCGGCGGCCGTGGGCATCGTGGTCGGGGCGGCGTTCGCCGTCGTCGCGATCATCATCATCGGCACGACGATCCGCATGGCCGTGTTGCAGCGCAGCCGCGAGATCGCGATCATGCGGCTGGTCGGCGCGACGGACGGCTTCATTCGCCTGCCATTCCTGCTGCAGGGCGCCATCAAGGGCCTGCTGGGGGGCATGGTCGCGGTTGGCCTGTCGTTCGCCGCATTTCTGCTGATCAATCGGTACCTGCTCCAGTCGGCGTTCTTCACCCAGGAACAGGCGGTCGCGATCATCGCCTTCGGGGCGTTGATCGGACTCCTCGGAAGCACCATCAGTGTCGGACGGCACCTGAAGCGCGTATGAACCAGGGACGAGGGACGGGGGAAGCGGGACGGGTACTACTCGGCGCGACGATCGTCGCTTGCCTTACCCTTCCCTCGTCCCCCGTCCCCCTTCCCGCGCAGCGTCCGACGTACCAGCAGCAGATGCAAGAAAACCAGCAGAGGCTCGAGGGCATCCGCCGCGAGCGCTCCGAGGTCGAGCAGGAGCTCGCGCGGCTCCGCACGCAGGCGCACTCGCTCTCGGACGAAATCGCGAACATCGAATCACAGAAACAGAGCACCAACCGCATCGTCAACGAGTTGGATCGGCAGATCGCCGGACTCGGCGGGCAGATCGACCAGATCACGGTGGATCTGCTGATCGCGCAGGACGCGCTGCTCGAGAAGCGCGCGGTGCTCGAGCGGCGGCTCGTGGACATCTACAAGCGGGGCGCATTGTACAGCTGGCAGGTGCTGCTCGCCGCCGAGAGCTTCGGCGACCTGCTGTCGCGCTACAAGTATCTCTATCTCGTCACCCAGCAGGACCGGCTACTCGCCAACGACATGGACAAGCTCCGGCGCCGCGTCGAGCGGCAGCGCCAGCTACTGGTGGACGCGCGCGAGACGCTGGGCCGGCGCCGCCGCGAGCGTACCGACGAGCTGGGGCGCTACCTCACGCTCGAGCACGAGCGGGAGACCAACCTGCGGGAGACTCGGCGCAATGCGCGCCAGGCAGAGCAACGGCTGACGCGCCTCGACAAGGACGAGAAGTCGCTCAACGACCGCATCGAGGCGCTCGAGCGCGCGCGGCGCGCGGCGGAGTCACGCGGCGTCACCGCGGCGGCCGGCACCATCACGACCGCCGACCTCGGCAGTCTCGACTGGCCGGTGGAAGGGGGGGGGTCGATCATCTACCCCTTCGGGACGACGACCGGCCCCAACAACACGCGCATCCCACGCCACGGGATTGGCATCAAGGCCGCAGTCGGCACGCCGGTCCGCGCGGTCGCGGCCGGCACCGTCAGCCTCGCCGGTCCGCTCGGGCTGTACCTGACGTCGGTGCTGATCGATCACGGCGGCGGTTACTACACGTTCTACGCCTACCTGAATGACGCGACCGTCCGCCCAGGCGACCGGGTGATTCGCGGGCAAGTGATCGGGCACGTCGGCGGCGAGTCGAGCGACGAAGGCCCACACCTCCACTTCGAGATTCGCGGCCAAGGCGGCATCGCGCTGGATCCCGGCAATTGGCTGCGCGCACCCCGACCGCGGCGGTAGCGCTCGCCGCGGGAATACTCGCGGCAGCGTGCGGCGGATCCACTAACACCTTGACCGTGGCCGGCACGGTCGAGATTCGCGAGGTCAGGCTCAGCCCGCTCGCGTCCGGCCGACTGCAACGCTTGCTCAAGGATGAAGGCGACTCGGTGCGCGTCGGCGATACGGTCGCCGTCCTAGAGCAGCCCGGCCTGGCGGCGCTGATCGAGCAGCGCCGCGCACTTGCCGACGCCGCCTCCATCCGCACCGCCGAGATCCGCGCCGCCGAGGCGGACAGTCAGCGCGCCGCGAACGATCTCGGGCGGGCACGCGTGCTGGCCGGCCAGGGCATTGCGTCCGCGCAGGAGCTCGAGCGCCTGCAGGCGGCGGCGGCCGCCGCGGGTGCCAGGCTGCAAGCCGTCCGCGCGTCGGTGCGCGAGTCACAGGCCGCACGCGCCGCCGCCGAGGCCACCGCGTCTGTCCTCGATCAACTGGTCCTGGTGTCGCCCGCGGACGGCATCGTCTTGACTCGTTTCGCAGAGCGCGGCGAGGTGATTGCCGCCGGCGTTCCGGTGGTGTCGGTCGGCCTGGTGCGCACTCCGTGGATCCGGGCGTACGTGGGCGAGCGGTTTGTGACGCGGCTCAGGACCGGGCAGGACGTGCGCATTCGCGTCGATGGATCTGACTCGGCGTTCGCGGGGAGAATTACTGAAATCGCGCCGCGGGCGGAGTTCACGCCGCGCGCGGCGCTGACCGAACGCGAGCGTGCCGACCTCGTCTTCGGCATCAAGATCACGACCGACGGCGCCGGCGGGGCGGGCGGGGGGGGGCGGCTCAAGGCGGGAATGCCGGTGCAAGTGGAGATCCCGTTGCTCCCGTGATCGATTCAGCCATCACGGTTGAGACCCGCCACCTCACGCGGCGCTTCGGTCCCATCGTAGCGGTCCGCGACCTCAATCTCACCATCGCACAGGGCGAAGTCTTCGGCTTGCTGGGGCCCAACGGCTCAGGCAAGACGACGACGATCCGCATGTTTTGCGGGCTGCTCGCGCCATCCGAGGGAACTGCGATCGTCGCCGGCGTGGACGTGCGGGAGTCGCCCGATCTGATCAAGGAGCGCATCGGCTACATGTCGCAGCGCTTCGGGTTGTACGAGGACCTCACCGTCGCCGAGAACATGGATTTCTTCGCGGGGATTTACGGGCTCGAAGGACCGAGCCGCCGCGGGCGCATCGCCGAGGTCGTGAGCTTTCTGGGACTGAATCGCCGGCTGAACCAGCTTGCCGGGACGTTGTCGGGCGGTTGGAAACAGCGTCTCGGCCTTGCCTGCGCGCTCATGCATCGGCCGCCGGTGCTCTTCCTTGACGAACCGACGGCAGGGGTAGACCCGGCGGCACGACGGGGATTCTGGAGCACCATCCGCACGCTCGCCAGCCAGGGGACGACCGTCATCGTCACCACACACTACATGGACGAAGCGGGCCGCTGCCATCGCGTTGGTCTGATGAGCCAGGGCCACCTGATCGCGCTGGGGACGCCGGACGAGGTAGCCACGCAGGTCGGCGGAAAGAGTCTGGAAGACGCCTTCATCATTCTGCAGGAGCGCGACGAGCAGGAGCAGGACGCGTGAAGCGCTTCGGTCCGATGTTCCGCAAAGAGTTCATTCAGATGCGGCGCGACCGGCTCACGCTGGGCATCATGGTCGGAATTCCCGTCATCCAGCTGCTCCTGTTCGGCTTCGCGATTCAGACCGACGTGCGTCACATCCCTACCGTAGTCCTCGATGAATCGCGCACGCCGACGAGCCGCGATGTCATCGCGGCGTTCCAGAACACCGGGAACTTCCGGATCGTGACCCACGTGGATGGGCGCGCTACGCTGGACGCCTGGATCGCGCGTGGGGACGCCCAGGCGGGCATCGTGATCCCTCAGGACTTCCCCCGCGATCTGGCTCGCGGCACGACGGCGACGATCCAGGTCATCGTCGACGCATCAGATCCGCTGTCATCGCAGGCCGCGCTCGCCGCGGCCGCCGGCGTCGCGCAGGTGCGCAACCTCGCAATCCTGTCGGCGGCCGCACATCGCAACACGCTGCCGTTGGAGACGCGCGTCCGGCCGCGCTACAACCCCGGCCTCCGCAGCCCGAACTACATCGTGCCGGGGCTCGTCGGCGTGATCCTCACGATCACGCTGGTGCTGGTGACGGCGATGGCGATCGTGCGCGAGCGCGAACGCGGCACCCTGGAACAGCTCATCGTCACGCCGATCACCAAGACGGAGCTCATGCTCGGCAAGATCGCGCCGTACGTCGGCGTGGGTCTCGTGCAAATGACGACGGTGCTCCTGCTCGGCAGATTTGTGTTCGATGTGCCGCTGACCGGCAATGTGGTCCTGCTCTACGGGGTCGCATTCGTCTTCATCGTGGCGAGTCTCGCGCTCGGGTTGTTCGTCTCGACGCTCGTCCGCACGCAGCAGCAGGCGATGCAGGCCAGCTTCTTCTTCGTCCTGCCCAATATCCTGTTGTCGGGATTCATGTTTCCGCGGCAGGCGATGCCCGCCTTCTTTCAGTGGATTGGTGCGTTCCTGCCCCTCACGCATTTCCTCAAGGTCTTGCGCGGGATTCTGCTGAAGGGTGTGGGCGTGACCGAGCTATGGCAGGAGATGGCGATCTTGCTGCTGTTCGCGACCGTGCTCATAGCGCTATCAGTCCGCCGCTTTCAAAAGACCCTCGACTAAACCGGCTTACGGTTCTCCCACCACTCCAATCCGATCCGGCGCACCGGATAGTGCTTCGCTGTGCGGGTAGCCGACGACGCCGGCTGAGATGCCCGGTGCGTTGGCGGGGCCCAGGTCGCCGAAGGTGTGGCGCGCGAACACCTGCCGCAGCCGCTCCACGAAGTGGCGGCCGCCCGCGCCATCCGTCTCCGGCAGCACGCACGCGAATTCGTCACCGCCGTAGCGCGCCACGAAGTCGGGGGCGCGCAGCTCGCGCTGCAGGATGGCACCGATTTCGCCGAGCACGCGATCGCCGGCGGTGTGGCCCAGCCGGTCATTGATCTCGCGCAGGCGATCGATGTCGATCAGCACGAGCGAAAAGTGCAGTGAGTAGCGGCGTGCGCGCTCGAACTCATCGCGCATGCGGCGATCGAGCGCGTCGAGGGACGCGCAGCCGGTCGTCTCGTCGGTGGTACCGGCGCTGATCTGGCGCCGATAGATGGCCGAGCGGCGCTCTTCGTTTTCGAGCACGCGGGCGGCCGCCTGCGCGATCGTGTTGGCAAAGGCCACGTCCGCGGCCCGTAACTGGGGGTCGCCTTTTTCGGTCCGCAGGAAGAAAACCGCAGCGGCCCGGCCCTGCACGAACACCGGCAACGCCACAGCCGCCTGCACATTCACCTCGATCTGCTGCTTGCTCCAATGCTGCCGGATCGAGGCGAAGAGCGGATCCTCGTGCACGTTGTGGATGACCACAGGCCGCTCACTCCGGATCGCCTCCTGGATCTCGGGATAGCGCCCGAGGTCCACGCGCAGATCGCGGATCGCTGGGTTCTCGTAGACCGCGACCACGCGACCCTTATCGTCTCCCGGCGCGGTGAGCACGAGCGAGCAGTGCGACAGGCCGAACGCCTGGCCCACGCGCCGTACCAGGGTCTGGAAAATCTCGTCCGCACGCGCAGCTGCCGAGACTTCCTGGAAGATGTCGAACAACAGATCACGGGCGCGCAGCGCTTCCTGGGCTTCCCGCGCCTCGGTGCGCGCGCGGATGTGCACGTCCAGGCGCGCCCGCAGCTCGGGGAGGTGGATCGGCGCCACGAGCACGTCCCGCGCGCCGGCGAGCAGCGCTTCGGTTGCCGTCTCGGCCGGTCGGTGGGTCAGCAAGACGAAGATCGGCGCTCCACCATGGGTCGATTCGGTCGCCAGGGCGCGGATTTCAGCCGCGAGATCCGCGACGCCGGGATCGGGCGCATAGAGAATGAAATCGGGAGGAGTGGCCGACGCCGCTTCGGCTACCTGAAAGCCACCACGAACCAGCATCCGCTCCAAACCTTCGGGACGACGGCTGGGACTGCCGAGCAGCAGAATGCGATGACGCAACAGGTCCGGCAAACGTCTTCTACCGCGCTAGGGGCGGGGGCAAGCTATAGTTCAGCGCATGCCCCGGCAAGCACGTCCCGCACCGCACACCCGTGGACCTCGCACGCGCATGGTGGCACGGCAACTCGCGGGGCGCGGGATCAGGGATCCGCGGGTGCTCGCGGCAATGCGCTGGGCGCCACGCGAATGGTTTCTGCCGCCGCATCTCGCCGGCGACGCGTATAACGACGGCCCCCTGCCGATTGGGAGCGGGCAGACGATTTCGCAGCCGTACGTCGTCGCACTGATGACTGAGCGCCTCGAGCCGAAACGCACGGACCGGATTCTCGAGATCGGCACCGGCTCCGGGTACCAGACCGCCATTCTCGCGTATCTCAGCTCGAGCGGCAGAGTTTTCACGGTCGAGCGCCTCCCCGACCTCCTCGTCGAAGCCGAAGAGCGGTTTCGGCGGCTCGGACTCAGCAACATCGAAACCCGGTTGGGAGACGGCGCGGCGGGCTGGCCGGAGGCAGCGCCCTTCGACCGGGTTATCGTGGCCGCGGCGGCACCCCGCATTCCCGAGCAACTGACCGCCGAGCTGGCACCAGGGGGGCGGCTGGTCATTCCCGTCGGTGACCTCTCGTCGCAAGAGCTGGTCATTCTGGAACGGCCCGCGAGCGGCGCACGGTTGGTACAGCATCAAGCCGGCGGTGTGCGCTTCGTGCCGCTGATCTCGCGGTTCGCGTTCACCGAAGAAGCGTGATGCTCGGCGCGCACGTCTCGAGTCAGGGCGGGGTGGCGACGGCACCGGCGCGGGGCGGATCGCTGCGCGCCACGGCGATTCAGCTCTTTACCAAGACGCCGAACCAGTGGCGCGAGCGCGTGCTCGGCGCGGAACAGGTCGAGCGATTCCGGCAGGAGGTCGTGCGTCACAAGCTCGAGGCGGTAGTGTCGCACGACAGCTATCTCATCAACCTCGCCTCGCCGGACCCGGTGCTACGGGCGCGCAGCATCGAGAGTTTCCGACAGGAGCTCGAGCGCTCGCGAGCGCTGGGGTTGCGCGCGGTCGTCTCACATCCGGGCAACTACATGGATGAGCGCGCGGCGGGGGTCGAGCGCAATGCCGCGGGTTACGCGGAGTGCCTGCGGTCGGTTCCGGGCGATGTGGAGGTGTGGATCGAAGGCACAGCGGGATCGGGCACCGCGCTGGGCGCGAGGTTCGAGGAGCTGCGCGATTTGCGCAACGCGCTGCCTGACGGAATCCGGACGCGCGTCGGCTTCTGCCTCGATACCGCCCATCTGCACGCGGTCGGGTACGATCTGGCGCGGATCGAAGCGGTGTGGGAGGAGTTCGACCGCGTGATCGGGCTCGATCTACTTAAGTGCTTGCATCTCAATGACTCCCGCGCGGCGCGCGGATCGCGGGTAGATCGGCACGAATGGATCGCCGAGGGGCAAATCGGGCCGGAGCCGTTCCGGCGCATCATGCGGGACGCGCGATTGGCCGGGGTCGTTAAGATTATCGAAACGCCAAAGCGGGATGACCCGCTGCGGCACGATCGCCGGATGCTGCGGCGGTTGCGCGCGTACGCGCGCGGCAACACGCGAGCCGCTGTCGGCGTATGAAGGAGACCATGCTGAAACGCATCTCGCTCATGCTGCTGCTCGCCATTCAGGCCCTTGGCGGTGGCGCGATCACGTTGGCGCACGCGCGCGACGCGGTCGTGGCGCCGCCCGGGTTTGAGGCGCGGCATGACGCGCGGTGCGCAATTCTTCACGACGAGCTGCGCTGCGCGCTCTGCCATTACGCGAGCGCCCGCGTCGTCCGGCAACAGGCCTTTACCCTCAACACGCCCCAGGTCGCCGTCCGCGTTGCGCCCGTGCAACCGGTGGTCGTCTTCGCGGCCGTCGTTCCACTCACCGCCCCCGCGCGAGCGCCGCCTCCGTTCCTCTCCTGAATCACCAGTACGCGCTCCGCACGTTGCGGAGCCCACGTTTCGCACATACAGGAGAGGTCATCCAACATGATACGCACGGTGTGCGCGGTGCTGCTTGCGGCGACGTGTTTCACGGCGCCCGGAGTCAGCCAGCAACCGACGCAACGACAGATGGATTCTTTAGCGGCGCAGGTCCGACAGCTGCGCGCCAGGCTGGACAGTGTTCTCGCCGCACTCGGACGTCGCCCGGCCCCGCCACCTCCCGCAGCGCCGGTCGGTGACGAGCTTGCCGCATTGCGGGCCGCTGCGAGCCAGGCCGCGGGCGGTGGCCTCAGCGACACCACGCGGGCCGCCGACACGCTGACGCAAGCCATGGGTCGGGAGCGGAACCAGGCCCAGCTGAATCCGGAGATCGGCGCCACGGGAGACGTGCGCGCCTACGCGACGGGGCGCGGGGTGCAGCGCGAGAATTTCGATCCGCGAGAGTTCGAAGTCGGCTTCCAGTCGGCCCTCGATCCCTACTCGCATACGAAAATCTTCATCAGCCTCGAAGGCGGACACGTTAGTGTGGAGGAAGGGTACGCCTATTGGACCGGCCTGCCGGGACATATTCGACTCGACCTCGGTAAATACCGTCAGCAATTCGGCGAGCTCAATCGCTGGCATCTGCACGCGGTGCCGGAGACCGAGTACCCGCTCGCGATTACCACCTTCCTGGGGGAGGATGGGCTCTCGGGAACGGGGATTTCGCTGTATCGCGCCTTTGGCGGATTGGGGACACACGAGTTCACGGCACAGGTCACACGAAGCGCCAGTGACTCGGAGTTGTTCGGAAACAGCGGCCGGCCGACCTACCTGCTGCATCTCCTCAACTTCTGGCAACTCAACCATTCGACGTACATGCAGATCGGCGGCACGGCGCTGTACGGCACCGACCCCGATTCGGCGCTGCGCACGAAGGTCGGCGGGCTCGAGTTCCGCCTCACGTGGCGGCCGCCGCTCCGGGCGATGTATCACGAATGGACGCTGCGCGGCGAACTGCTCGCGTTGCAGAAGCAGGTCGCCGGTACCGGGCCGACGCGCCTGGGAGGCTATGTCAGCTCCACCTACAAGCTGAACCAGCGTTTCATCCTCGGCGCCCGTTACGACTACGTGGAATCGCCGGATTTCGGCGTGATCACGAGGCAATTGGTTCCCTCGCTCACCATGTGGCAGAGCGAGTGGGTATTCCTCCGCGCTCAATACCAGTGGCAGCAGATCGCGAATGCGCCCGCGAATCACCAGATCGCCTTCCAGGCGGTCTGGGCCATCGGACCCCATAAACACGAGACCTACTGACATGCTAGCGATCATTGCTCTGTTACTTGGCGCCGTCAGCCCGTCGCCTTCACGACCAAACGCACCGGCGGCGCCGGTCAAGGTGGTCACCTCGCTCACGACGTACGCCGCGATCGCAATGGAGATCGTGGGCGATCGGGGGAAAGTCAGCTCGATCGCCGTGGGTGACGAGAATCCGCACTACGTGCAGCCCAAGCCGAGCTTCGTGCCGACCCTGGCACAGGCCGACGTGTTCGTGACGACGGGACTGGACCTCGAGCTCTGGGTGCCGGCGCTGCTCGACAAGGCGAACAATGCGAAGATCACCGAGGGTGGGCCCGGATATGTCGCGGCCTACCAGGGCCTGCCGCTGCTCGACGTTCCCGTCAACCTGTCGCGCTCCCAGGGCGACATCCACGTCTACGGCAACCCGCACATCTGGACGGACCCGCTGAATGCCGTGCTCATCGCGCGCAACATTCTGCGAGGGTTGAAGCGCGTCGCGCCCGAGAATGCGGACTATTTCACGGCTCGCGAAAAAGATTTCGAGGACCGGATGTATCGCGCATTGTTCGGCGACGAACTGGTGAAGTTGATCGGCGGTGAGACGCTTGCCGATCTCGATCGTCAGGGCAAGCTGTTCAACTTCCTCGGGCAACAGCAGTATCAGGGCGCTCCGCTCATCGGCCGGTTGGGTGGCTGGCTGAAGCAGGGGATGCCGTTCCGCGGCAAGCTGGTGGCGTGCTACCACAAGGAGTGGGACTACTTCTCGCGCGAGTTCCAGGTCACCTGCTTCGATTATATCGAGCCGAAACCCGGTATTCCGCCGACGCCGCGCCACGTGCAGGAGATCATCACCGCGATGCGGGACCAGCACATTCAGGTGCTCTTGTCGACGAATTACTACGATCGCAGTCAGGTGATGGACGTGGCCCAGCGGACGGGTGCCAAAGCGGTCATCGTGCCGTCCAACACCGGAGGTCAGGCCGGCGTGAATACCTATTTCGATCTCATGAATCTCTGGGTCACGGAGCTCACCCAGGCCTTCGGCGCGAAGGAGGTTCCGTGAGCGGCTTGGAGTTGATGCTGCCGCCATTCGTCGCCTGCATGATTCTCGTGGCCATGTTGTCGTACCTCGGCCTGCACGTCATCGCGCGCGAGGTCATCTTCGTAGACCTGTCGCTCGCGCAGATGGCGGCGCTGGGGAGTTTGTCCGCGCTGCTCTTCCACGTATCCCCCGACTCCGCGAAGACGTACGTGTTCGCCTTGCTGATGACGGCGGTTGGCGCGTTTCTGTTCGCGCTCACGCGGTCATCGGTGCACGGCGGCAGCGGGGCGGGCCGGGTGCCGCAGGAGGCCTTCATCGGCATCGTGTACGTGGTCGCGTCCGCCGCCGCGGTCCTGGTGGCGAACAAAGTGCCGGGCGGAGGCGAAGCGGTAGAGAAAACACTGGTGGGCAGTCTGCTGTGGGTCACGTGGCCGACGATCCGAAAGCTCGCGATCGCGTACGCTGCGTTGGGCGTGTTCCATTACGTCCTGCGGCGCCGCTTCCTCACAATCTCGTTCCATCCGCAGGAGGCCGAGGCGCAGGGTTGGAAGATTCGCTGGTGGGACTTCGTCTTTTACCTGTCGTTCGGCGTCGTGATTACGCTCGCGGTGCCGATTGCCGGCGTGCTGATGGTGTTCAGCTTCCTTGTTGTGCCGGCGGTGATCGCGAATCTCTTCACCGCGGACAAGCGCCGGCTGACGATTATCGCGTGGAGCTCAGGGGCCCTGGCATCGGTCCTCGGCCTGTGGCTGTCCTACACCAAGGATTTGCCCACCGGCCCGCTGGTCGTCTGCATGTACGGCCTACTGCTCGTTGCGGCGGCAGTGCTCCGCAGGCTCGGTATAGGCAACAAACCGCTACCGAATCCGCAGAACCACTAGGCGCGGAATGACCGCCGGCGAAACGGCGGTCGTTCCATTCCCGCTGAAATGGAGCGTGAACGCCGCTCCCCCCGCCGGCTGCACCGCCCGCAGGTACGCGCCTGAGCCCGACTTGAGCGTACCCGTGAGGTTCACAGCGCCTCCCGCCGAGAATGTCGGGACGAGCGGGTACACCCGCGGGAAGACCTGGGCGTTCTGACTGTGGAGCGAGCTGAACGTGCGGCGGAAGTGCCAGCTCGTGTACTGGAGCTCGCTCGGCGCCGCGAATCCGGGCAGATCGGAGACCCAGTTCGCGAGCGCCCAGTTGCTGACCGTCTGGCCGAAGGGCTGGCCGGTTTGCGCCGCGACGTTCGAGGCTCCCGTCAATGACGTTTGGACGAGCTTGCCCGGCAACGCCGCGCCGAATTGATCCACGATGTAGCGGGTGAAGAGCCAGCTCCCGCCGACCATCGCCAACGACCCGTTATCGACGGGGATCAACAACGGTGTATCCGCAGTTGCCAGCAGATATTGATAGGCATCGTACGCGTCCCCGAACGCGTAATTGCTGAACATCGCCGTGTCTGCCTCGGCGAGGTAACTCCGACCCGCGAGCTCCTCGGCGTATTTGGAGAGACCCTCGTCCAGCCATCCCTCTTCTGGGTTATTGGCACCCCTCAGCACGTGCTCGACGAAATTGATCATGTGCTGGAATTCGTGAGTGAAGGTGACCGGCGTGATGAAGTTGACCTCTGAATTCTTGTGCGCACAACTCAGCGTGCCTGCCGAATCGGCCACGATCGAGTAGAAGATCTCGCCGTTGTTGTAGGTCGTGGAGAATCCGGGAGCGAGGTCGCCGGGGAAGAAAAAGCCCGCGATGTAGCCGGCTCCAGGAGTGTTGCACTGCGCCGCCGTGACAAGCTTGTTCACCTGGTTGGTCATCAGGACGATGACGACGGAGTTGGAATCGATGTCCGACACGTGACCGAACGTGGTCGTGTCGAGCGGGTAGAGCCGCGAATCGAACACGTTCTTGAGCGAATCAAGATCGGTGGCGCTGAGCCCAGGAGAAGGAGCCAGCGAATCTATGTAGATGGCGATGTGCACACCTACCGCCCGCGCAACGGCACGAACATTGACCGTCGTCAAACAGTTCGAGTCTGCACAGACTTTGAACGCTCGTTTGCTGCCAACCACCGGTGGGCCGGCGGCCGGTGACGGCTGTGGCACTCCGGCGCTGACCGCGGGCGCCGATCGATCGGCTGGCGGATAGCGACGATTGGTGGCGAGGTCCCGCAGGAAGTGATCGAAGGCCGCGGCTGTCGCACCCCGGCTGCGCGGACCGGACGGCGTGAAAGCGCGGGACATCGCGATCGACGGCACGGGTTCCGCCGACTGCAGCATGAAGGGCGCCGATGCCCCCGGCGTGCCGACGGTCGACCACGGCAGTACCAAGTACTCGGCGGTGTCGGGTGCGGTATTCGCCGCGAACGTCACGCAACCGGCATCGCTCGCGGGGTCGATGGACGTGTAGGCACCAACGGCAAGGGCCAGCGGCGTGCCGTGCGCCCCGCAGGACGGCAGGCCAGGCCCCGCCGAATCGCTACTGCATGCGACCGTCAGGACCAGGCCTCCCACACTTGCAAGAATTCCCAGCAATGAAACCCGAGTGCTCACAGCCACTTTAGAACTCCGTCGTTATCCGCGCGATGAGTGAACGGCCCATGCCTGGATCCACTGCGTTGGTCTTGATACGGCTCAAGTAGTCCGCATAACGCCTGTCGAACGCGTTGCGCAACGACAGATCTACCATGATCGTGCGAGATCCAGCAACGAACCCCGCACCAGCACCGACGTTCACGAGCGTGTAGGGACGAGATTGATACCCCGCTCCCCCAAAAGCGTCCGCAAAAAACTGCCGCTCCGCGGGGTCGAGGCGTGTCTGGCGAGCATTGGTCTCACCGCCGATCGAGAAGTAGGCCCGCTGGCCGTGCTCAAGCCGCGCCGTCCACGTTGCGCGGAACGGCGGCATGTTGGGGAGCGGCTGATCGGTTGACGTGTTCTGGCCGCGCACATAATCCGCGGTGCCCTGCAGATGCAGATACGCTGTCGGGTGCCACTGGAACGCGCTCTCGAAGCCCGTGAGGCGAGCGTTTCCTTGGGTGACGTCGTAGATCTGAAAGCCCGACGCGCTGTCGACGGTCCCAGTGGGGAACGTATAGATGTAGTCCTGAATCAGGTTGACGAACGCCCCCACCTCGAAGGCCAGCCGCGCCGTCTGTGCCCGCACGGCAACATCGGTGTTGATGGACTTCTCCGTCTTGAGATTCGGGTTGCCCCGTTCGAAAGCGACAGTGCCCTCGTGCACGCCGTTCGAGTACAAGTCGAACGAGGACGGAGCGCGGAACCCCCGACCCACGTTGATGACCAGCGCCGCCGGCTCACTGAGGTGGAACAACAGTCCCGCGTTGGCGATCGCCGAGCTCCAGGTGTGCGTCCGCGCGCTGTTTCCCAGGGCGGTATCGGCGTCCACATCGAGGCGGCGGTAATCGTAGCGCGCGCCGAACGATAGGTTCACGCGCCGTCCTTCGGACTGTTCGAATGCGTAGATACCCACCGTATTGAGCCGCGAGGGCGGGATCAACGTCTCTTCACCGAACTTGTTGAACGTCGTCCGCAACCCGGACAGACCGAGCAGGCCGGAGAACTGCCCGAGGGGCGCGTGGTGGTAGTGGACGTCCGCCAGATAGGTCTGCGAGAGCAGTCCCAGCCCCACGGTGCTCGTCGTGTCGTCTTCGAACTCCCGGCGCCGGCTGCGTTCGTAGCCGGTCGAGACCTCGAGACGAGCGGCGCCGAGCGGCAACGCGAGATCGGCCCGGGCGTGACTCGTGGACATCCGTTGCGTCGGGGTCGCGAGGGGATCTTCGTCCGTCATCGATATCCGCTCGTCGCGCTGCGAGAACGTTCCCGATAGACTCCCCCACGTTCCGCGCGCGCCGATGGTCCCGCTTCCACCGAGGGCTCGATCGCCGCTATTCCAGAGCACGTAGTCGGGCGTGTGTACATCGCCGCTGCTCCGTCCGCTGAGACTGCCGCGGAATCCGACGCTCCCGCTCCCCCCCTCCAGATCGAGCGCGCCATCCTTGAGACCGTTGCCGCTGCCGTAAGCCGCCGACATCGTGCCGCGCACGAACCCGGGCACCCCCACCGCGTCCGGAAGGTCCTTCTCGATGACGTTCACCACACCACCCAATGCGTCTGAGCCATACAGTACGCTCGCCGGACCGCGAATCACCTCGATCCGCTCGGCGTTCGCCGTCTCGATGTTAGGACTGTGCTCATCGCCCCACTGCTGGGTCTCGAGCCGCTGGCCGTCGTCCAGCACGAGCACCCGATTCGAGGTGAGACCGCGAATGACCGGCTTCCCGATCCCCACCCCGGTGCTCCAGCTGCGCACGCCGGCGACGCCCGAGAGCGTCTCACCGAGACTCTGCGATTGCGACTGGCGGAGCTCATCGCCCGCCACGACGCTGGTAGGCTGGGGCGAGTTCAATGGGCTCGTAGCATTGGCACTGGCGGTAACCTGAACGCCCGTCAATTCGACCACCGACTCCCGCATCGTCACGTCAGCGGTGACGTCGCCGCCCGTCGCGACGACGCTGCGGACCGCCGGGGCGTAGCCAATACGTTGGAAGGTGACGGTGAAGGTGCCCGCCGGGAGGCCGGCAATCGAATAGCGTCCTGAGGTATCGGTCGTCGTCGACCGATGCAGATCGGGAAGTGAGACCAGAACATCCGCAACCGGCGCACCGGCCGGGGTGGTGACGCGACCGGACAATATCCCGGTGCTGCCGGACAGTAGCGTGAGCAGCAATGTGAGGAAATGCATGACGCTCTCCTGTTCAGGCGCGCGCACACCCCTCCAACGGAGTCGTGAACGCGAGCGAGTTGTTTGAATTGCGGTCGCCGCGGAAGCGCGGCGCCGTTACTCAGGAGAGCGTGGGAGGAGCGCGCGAACCAGGAAGAGTGAGATCAGCGGCAGTCGACGAGTGCTGAACGACAATCGGCGCCCATCTGATGCCCCGCCCTTCGGGAATGCGAATGACAGTCGTTGCAGTACGGGCGAGTGGTGCCGAGAGAAGTCGGTGGAATGCGCAGTCGGCCGGATGGATGCGGGGGCACCCGGCCGTGGAGTGCGACTCGATGTGCGCCGGACCGGACTGCTCGCCGATGCTGGCATCGGCCCACGCCGCGGCCGCCGGCACGCTGAATTGCAACAGCGCGAGGAGGAGAAGCGGCGTCCGGACCCACAGCGAGCGTTTCCGCATCGGGGGCATATTACAACGCACGACTCGGTCTTGACAGCCTCCGTCACACCCCCTTAGCATAACCCCTTCTCTATAAAGGACTTCTGTCCTTGGTCCCGCCCAGCCGCCGCCAGGAGGCCCTCGACTATCACTCACAGGGCCGCCCTGGGAAGATCCAAGTCACACCTACAAAGCCGTTCAAGGATCAGCGGGATCTATCCCTCGCGTACACGCCGGGCGTCGCCGAGCCGTGCCTGGACATCGCGAAGAACCCGGACGACGCCTACCGCTACACGGCCAAAGGCAATCTCGTCGCCGTGGTCTCGAATGGGACGGCGGTGCTTGGCCTGGGAAACATCGGCGCGCTCGCGGGCAAGCCCGTGATGGAGGGCAAGGGCATCCTCTTCAAGGCCTTCGCCGACATCGACGTGTTCGACCTCGAGGTGGGCTCCGAGAATCCGGAAGACGTCATCCGCTTCTGCCAGCTGCTCGAGCCGACGGTCGGCGGGATCAATCTCGAGGACATTCGCTCGCCGGACTGCTTCCATATCGAGCAACGCCTGCACGAAACGCTCGGCATCCCCGTGTTCCACGACGACCAGCACGGCACGGCGATTATTTCCGGCGCTGCGCTG
>Ga0209056_10001719_pt1 | contig 24036 bp, 23 predicted proteins | sample GraSoiAngelo_114_FD_185876 | JGI IMG/M metagenome (GOLD analysis project Ga0209056, IMG submission 185876) | Grasslands soil microbial communities from the Angelo Coastal Reserve, California, USA - 14_0903_13_40cm (SPAdes) (version 2) | ecosystem: Environmental > Terrestrial > Soil > Grasslands... | reverse complement strand
CCTAAGGAAGTCAGCTCCCTGATGGATCCCGCCGCCTACCGGCACCACATCGGCGAGTGAGCTTCTGTTGCGGGCCAAAGCTTCGGTCCGTCTCGATAGACGCCCCGGGAAGACTTGATAGGCTGTCGCACCATGGGCCTCCGCGGGAGGAAGGTTCGTGGCGAGTCCCGGGAGCGGTCGGCGTGTGACGATTGTGAAGAGCCATCCGGACTTGTCGGATCCCTCCACGCGCCTCCTGATGCCGACGACCGAACAAGGCCCCTTCCCGCCCTTCGACCGATTCGCGGACACCGTGGCGAACGCTCGCGTCCAGCGGGGACTCCACGAGCATCTCGCGGAGGAGGTCGTGGCCTACGTCCTCGATGGTCAGGTCCATCACGAGGACGGGGCGGGGGAGCACACGGTCTTGCGTCCCGGCTCGGTCCTCCTGGTCACCGCCCACGAGCAGATCCGCCATGAACTCACGATGCAGCCGTCGCAGGAAGGCCGAGCGGCGCGGTGGCTGTCGATCGTCCTCCGCCTGCCCTGGCACACCCAGGCGCCGGTGACGTCCGTCCAGATCAAGGATGCGGGAGACGCGATCCCGCTGACCACGACCGTCGTCGAGCGCCCCATCGTCGGGAGCCGGGCGCGTGCGGACTCGGCCCTCGGACTGGAATGCACTGATTTCGAGTTCACGGGAGAGGCTGAGACCGCGATCCCGCTCGGTCGGGGACATCGAGGGGTCGCGTACGTCCTCCAGGGGCATGGACGGATCGAGAAGGAGCCGGTCGAGGCGGGGATGGGCGCAGTGTTCGAGAACCTCGGGCGCCTCGCCGTCCACGGGGCTCCGGGATTCCGTTTGTTCCTGGCCTCGGTCCCGCGAACGGACAGCGAGGAGTCGTATCCCGAAGGCGAGCGTTTCCAGGGAGCTCGGTATCCGGGCGGGAAGAGCCGTTAGGATTGTCCGAGACTCGCATCGGTCACTCGCGACCCGCAATGCGAGGCGGAGTCCGATCAGACTCCTCAGGCCGAGAATTCGAGACGCCCGCCTTGTTCCACGCGCCACTTGCAGAAGCGTACAGAGCGTCGTGTAGCGGGAACTGGAGGCGGATGTTCTCGTCGTCGTCCTTCGCGACCTGTCGGAACCCAAGGGCCGCGGCCTCGAGGCCCGCACCTTCGGGACGAGGATGCGGGACCTTACCGGCATCGGCGGTCCTTACGATCTCGGCCAGGTCGAGTAGGGTCGGGTCTTTCAGTCCGTATTTCTTGATGATCGCGTCAAAGCTGACGCGTTCCTCGCCATTCTATCGGTAGGGGGTCAGCTCGGCGCCCGCCGCATCGTAGGGAATGGCGTCCTCGCGTTTCGCGACCTCGTTCACCTGGTCTGTCGGCACGTAGAGGAACGCTACGTTAGGATCAACGAAATGCGTGATCAACCATGGACATGCGATCCGATACACTTTCGCCTTCTCCCGCGTCACCCATTTCATGCAAGCCCTCCAATAGGAGAATCTCTAGGCAGGTAAAGTATCCTGCGTCCGAGGGAGTACCCTGAAGGTGTCGGAGTCCCCGAGTCTCCGAGGGTGGATCAATCGCGACGGACGACTCATGCTCCTCGAGAAGGCGGTCCGTACCATCCCGTACGGGTTTCTCGGAGTCATCTACGGCGTCTACATGGCTCAGCTGGGATTGTCCCCGTTCTTCATCGGAATCGTGTTGACGCTGACCGTCCTCAGCAGCGCGGTCTACACGTTCGTCATCAGCTTCCTCGCGGACCGAATTGGTCGGAGGAAGACGCTGATCTTCTTCGCCCTCACCGACGCGGTCGCGGGAGGCCTGCTCCTTACCTCGACCGGCTGGTGGGCTCCCGCGCTCGCGGGCATCGTCGGTAACATGACCGTCGGGGCGGGAGAGGTCGGCCCCTTTCTCTCCCTGGAGCAAGCCATGCTTCCCCAGACGTCGCGATCCGACCGAAGAACCCTGGCGTTCAGCGCCTACAACCTCATCGGATACGGAGCCTCGTCCGCCGGAGCACTCCTGGCGGGCCTTCCGAGGTACATCGGATATCCGCCGCTGTTCCTGGGCTATCTGGTCTCCGGCCTTCTCGGAGCCTTCCTTTATTTCTCCCTGTCCGATAGGGTGGAGCCGGATCCGAGTCGCGCCGCGCGGAGCTCCGTGCTTTCGAGTTCCGGTCGCCGAACCGTGTTCAAATTGTCATCCCTGTTCGCGGTGGACTCGTTCGGCGGCGGGTTCATCGGACAGAGCATCCTCTCGTACTACTTCTATCTCCGATTCGGACTCGATCTGGCAACGCTGGGGATCATCTTCTTCGCAGCGCAAGTTGTCACCGCCTCTTCCTTTCTGGTTTCGGAACGGATTGCACGGAGGATCGGGCTCCTTAGGACGATGGTCTTCACCCACATCCCTTCGAACCTATTACTGATCGCCGTGGCACTGGCTCCGACCCCATTGCTCGCGGTCTCGCTCTTATTAGGCCGCCAGTCTCTCTCTCAGATGGATGTGCCCGCGCGACAATCGTACATCATGGCGATCGTAAGCGAAGCCGACCGAACGGCGGCCGCCGGATTCACGAACACGACCCGGACGATCGCATCGTCCGTTGGGCCGGCGCTTGCGGGCTACGCTCTGGCAAATTTCTGGATTGGGACACCCCTGGCCCTCGCGGGGTCTCTCAAGTTGGCATACGATTTTCTGATTTACAAAGTGTTTCGGAACGTACGGCCCCCGGAGGAAAACGCATCGCACGGACGATGATTCCTGTTGCAGATCTCGGATGCGCGAGTCTCACGTCGGTGGCACGGTTAGGCTCATCAGGGAGAGGGTTCCTTCCGGGCTGCCCGCGTAGGCTAGTTTGGACGAGACTTCCAGGCTTCGGACCTGGGGACTGGGGTTCGAATCCCCACGCGGGCGCTTTCCCTCTCGCTGCATCTCTTGCTTGAGGTCACACGAGGTCCCGGAGCGCGCGGCGAACATTTCGGAGGCCCCTACGGAGTTCGTTCACATTTCCGCCGAGGCCGAGCCGGAAGTGATCGCTCAGTCCGAAGAATCGTCCTTCGGCGATGACGGTCTTATACTTGCGGACCAGGCGTTGCGTGAGTTTGGTCACGTTCACATCGGAATGCGGGAACATGACGGTCCCCGACGTAGGGATCTCTCCATGCAGGGAAGGCATCCGATCGAGGGCGTCCTCCACAAGTTTTCGATTCCCATCCAGGATTCGCTTCGCCCGACGGCGAAAGAAGTCCCATCGCCGGAGGGCCCAGGTCGCGAGTTCCTGGGAGACGGAGGAGCCGCAGATCGTCGTGTAGTCCTTCACGGCCTTGCACCGTTCGATGAGTTGCGGATGCGCGACGATCCAACCGACTCGAAGGCCGCCGAGGCCGCCCAACTTGGTGACGGTTGAAAGGGCGATCATCCTCGGACCGAACTCGGCGACGCTGGGCGGGGTGCGACGGAAGGCCAGCTCCCGGAACGTTTCATCGACGAGGACGTAACCGTTGCACTCCTCGGCTATGTCGGCCAATTCCCGCATCTCGCTCCGTCCGATCGCGGAGGACGTCGGGTTGTTTAGGTTCGCGAAGACGAGGAGCTTCGCCTTCCCGCCCGCCGCCTTTCGAATTCGATCGAGGTCGAGAGACCATCCGCTCTTGCAATCTCGGCCGACTGGAATCACGTCGCCGCCCAGGCCCGCTGCGCAGTCGCGGAGCGGCGAGTAGATCGGCGAGTCGACCACTACACGATCCTTCGGCCGCACGAGCGCGGCATTCGCGAGAAAGTTCGCCTCCGTGGCCCCGCTCGTCACAAGGATTCGTTCGATTCCCACGCGGGTTCGTCGCGCGATCAATCGCCGCAGCTGCGGAGGCCCTCGTTCATCGGTCCAATTGAGATCGAGATTTCCCGGCAGGGCCTTGTGGAACTCCCCGAGGGTGAAGCCTTGGACGTTGGAGTAGGAGATGTTCAGGGGGACGTCATGGACCCCTTCGTAGAAGCGCAGATGATCGAACGGAGGGAACTCCATGGGGCGGCGATGGCCCGGACGGAAATCAAGTTATGGCTCTTTTCATCTGCGAATGAAAATAAAAAAGAGGCGGACCGCGATTAAAGCGGCCCGCAGGTGTAGGGGTGGTGGGGGATCCCGAGGGCGTCCGGCCGTTCGGCCCAGAGCTTGAAGCTGAAGCTCCCGCGGGATTGCGGGTGGATCTCCACGAGGAAGCCGTCCTGCGAGGGTCCACCGAAGGCGACGAACCGTTCGGAGAAGACCGTCGTCAAGGTCCAGTCCGCGAGGTTCGAACTCGCGGGGTTCGACGAAGCGACCATCCCGTAGTAGTTCAGCGTTTTCAGGAGGGACGAGCCCGAATTCCGGACGCCGAGCGAGGCGTTCAGTCCGGGTTCGACGAGGGACTCGTATCCCGCCGGATCGCGTTCTTGGACCTCATGGAGGACCGTCGACCAATACTCGGCGGATCCGATCGAGCCCGACACGGTCGCGATGCTCGTCCCCGCCGCGAAGGAGATTCCCTTCGGGGCGAGGAGGGGCCCGTGCCAGCCGATGTAATAGATCAGCCGCGTCCCGGAGACGACTTCTTCCGCGCCGCAGCCGGCGTAGACCGTCACCTCGTCCGGGATCGTGTTGTTCGGGTTGCGGACCTCCATCCGGAGGATGGCGGGGACGGGGCGGTTCGCGCTGTTCGTCATCGCCGCGACGACGCGGATCAGGTCGCCCGGCGCGACGGAATCCGGGATCCCGTCCACCGTCAACGCGACCGCGAATCCGGTCACCTGCACGTCCTTCGTCACCGTGTTGCTCAAGGTGGGCGTCAGGATGCCCACCGCGCTCGCCGCGAGCAGGACTGCCACGAAGAAGGCCGCCCGCGGTCCCAATTTGATTCCATCTCGCATCGATCACACCTCTCCCGCCCCACCGGGACGGGCCTTCCGAGCAGGGCCTCATCGACGGGATAAGGAGGGATCGTGCATGCATCGTGCACGTAGGCGGGCCGTGCGACGGGTCCGTCGGGCAACAGATTAATATCGCGTCATCTTCTTGATAGCAGTCGCGGAGGTCCCTGCGTTGACGGAGGTCGTTCTGGCCGGCGCGGTGCGCACTCCGGTCGGCAAGTACGGTCGCGCCTTCCGGAACGTCGAGGCGGTGAAGCTCGGGAGCCTCGTTGTCGCGGAAGCTGTGAACCGGGCGGGCTTGGTCCCGGCCGACATCGAGGAGGTCCTCATGGGCAACGTGATTGCCGCGGGCCTCGGCCAGAATCCCGCCCGTCAGGCCGCCCTCTTCGGCGGGCTCCCCGACCGCGTCGGCGCGGTGACCGTGAACAAGGTCTGCGGGTCCGGCCTGCAGACGGTGATGTTCGCGTCCGACATGATCAAGGCCGGTTCCGGCGAGGTCCTCCTGGCGGGCGGCATGGAGTCGATGAGCCGCGCGCCTTATCTGGTCAAAGAAGCCCGCTGGGGCATCGGCATCAACAACGTGCCCTTCGTCGACGCGATGGTGAACGACGGCCTGTGGGATGCGTACAATCAGTACCACATGGGCATCACGGGCGAGATCGTCGCGGAGAAATTCCGCGTGACGCGCGAGGAGATGGACCGCTTCGCGCTCGAGAGCCAGCGCCGGGCGGCGGCCGCGACGCAAGAAGGTCGGTTCAAGAAACAGATCCTCGCGGTCGATGTGCCCGGGGCCGCGCGCGTCGAGGTCGATGAGGGGATCCGGACCGACACGTCCCTGGAGAAACTCGCGAAGCTACCGCCCGTGTTCCGCGAGGGAGGCCAGGTGACGGCGGGGAACGCCTCCCAACTCAGCGATGGAGCCGCTGCGATGGTGGTGCTGTCGGAGGAGGCTGCGGAGCGGCATGGCGTGACGCCCCTCGCCCGCGTGGTCGACTACAACACGGTCGGCGTGAAACCCGAACTCGTCATGGAGGCGCCGATCGCGGGCGTGCGAAAGCTCCTGAAGAAGACGGGCCTATCGATCGACGACATCGATCTCTTCGAGCACAATGAGGCCTATGCCGCGGCGAGCGTCACGGTGATGCGAGAGCTCGGGATCCCGCATGACAAGTTCAACGTGAACGGCGGGGCGGTCGCCCTCGGTCACCCGATCGGCTGCAGCGGGGCTCGCGTGCTCACGACCCTGATCTACGGCATGAAGGACCGCGGCGCGAAGCGGGGCCTGGCCACCCTCTGCCTCGGCGGCGGCAACGCCGTCTCGATGATCATCGAGCGGCCCTGAGCGTGCAAGATTGGCCCCGGCTCCGAAGCGAATTGATACTCAACAATGAGAAGCGGACCGAGCAAGCGGCCGGTTGTGTCGGAAGGTATTTGCCGTGCTCCCCCTCGTACGCCCCCATGGCCGGTATGAAAAGAATTTCGGCTGGTGGTCGCGCGTTGCTCGTTGCGGGCGCTCTGCTGGTCTTCTACAGCCTGTTCTATGCTCCCTGGTTCGTGGTGTCCGGGACCCGAACGGACCTTCCCCCCGGGACCTACAACGGGATGGGGAGCACAGGGCTCATGAACACCCTGATGGGCGGACCTTGGGCCTGGTTTGCGTTCGTCTGGCTCGTAATCTCGGCGATCATGGGCCTGGCGATCGCGGCCGTGGGCCGCAGAACGCGACGCCTCGGGGCGTTGGATGTCCTCGTCCTCCTCGTGTACGCATTCTACCTCGTCGTCGCCCCGAATTACCTGAACCTGCCGGGACCAACGGGCACTGCATCCGGTGCATTCGCCTATGGATTCCTGGCCGCTGTGCTAGGCTCGGTCTTCATCGAGGCCGGCGCCCGTCTGCCGCACGTGGTCCGTGCGCACTATGAGGTGCCGACGGCAACCGAATGGGAAGACCCTGTAGACCAATGATCCAGGGGCTTCGACCGCTGCCCGTCCTCGCGGGCAGCCGATGCCTCGGCGTTTCCGTTCAGGGGATGGGTAGCCCCTTGTGTTATGGAGTGAATTCCAACCCCCCAAACTCTTTTGCAAGGTGAAAAATCAGCCCATAAATCGACGAAGTGCATCGTTCGGCTGCCGCTTGTCCCTTCACGCCCGCCCCGGAAGTCGGGCACTTTCCTTTTTCGGCTCGAACGCATCCCATTTGGCAATCAGAATTTGTGTTGGCTATGGGAATGGACGGCTGCACGAAGGGCACGCGATCGCACCCGGTGGCACGTGTTGGCCGCAGCCGAAGCAAATTCGAGCTGTCCGCATGGCCCGCCGATTCGCAATTAGGATCGCCGCCGCGGCCACAAGTCCAATCGGGGTCACGAGCCAGCCAGATGGTTGGAACTCAATCGTTCCTCCGTAGAAGTTGAACGAGAACAAGACCGCTGATCCAAGGACGAAGAATGCGACGAGGGAAGCAACATAACTCCTCTTCTCACCATAGCTTCTATGCCTGGGAACGGATGTCGAGGGAGGGAAAGTAGCCCATGCCATACCGCGCCGTCTCTGCCAACCCCTCCAAACGAGGAGCGCGCCTGTTGCGGTAAGGAACGCCTCAAATGCGATGCCCTCGAGGATATAGTCTGGCATATCGACTCCCCGTACGGATTCGGCAATGCCGCCGACGAGAATCCAGCCGGAGAGAAACAGGATTACTATTCCGGCAACAATCCTCGCCGTGCCAGAAAACCTTTGGTTGCGCAACAAAGGTGATTCGCTCGAGGGGATGTGGGCGAAAAGCATGGCCGAAAAGAGGAGGTACACGACTGACTGAACCACCGACCCGGCACCGTGGAACCACGACCGCAGGCCGGACGCCACGATGACGAGGATAACGACATCGATTACAGCAAACGAGATTACAAGAAACCGGTACAGCCGCGGGATTTGTTGCCAATGTGGCAGATGTCGCATGGCAGGATAGTGATCTTCTCCTCGCCGCAAGAACTATTGACGAGGTATCACCGGCTTTGGCCGCGTGACCAGCAGGTGAAGCCAATTTCTGCACCCGTAATGCCGGCACGATCAGTACGATTGAGTCCGCCCTCGCACTGACTCGTCCGACTCAAACCCGCCACGTCGGCCTTCGAAAGTAGTCAGGTATTGTGGGTTCGATTCCAACCCCGCAAACTCTTTTAGCACCCCCTCCTATGCCCCGTGATTTCCGTCCACCCGCGAGGAAGTAGGCGTGTTACATAAGGTCCGCAGCGCAGCCACGAAAGACGAAGTCCTCGGGCTCATGGAGCCTCTCATCCGGGACTGGTTCCAGTCGAAGTTCAAGGACCTCACGGAGCCGCAGGCCTACGCCGTCCCCCTAATCCACGCGCGGAAGAGCGTCCTCGTATCATCGCCCACGGGGAGCGGGAAGACGCTCACGGCCTTCCTCTCGATCATCAACGAGCTGTACGCGAAGCAGCTCCGCGGCGAACTGGAGGACCGGATCTATTGCCTCTATGTCTCCCCGCTGAAGGCCCTCGCGAACGACATCAACCGAAACCTCGAGGAGCCCCTGCAAGAGCTCACGGCCCTGGCGCAGAAGGAGGGGAAACCGGAGCCGCAGATCCGCGTGGGCGTGCGGTCCGGGGACACGTCGGCCCAGGAACGACAGAGGCAGGTCCGACGGCCGCCGCATATCTTCATCACGACGCCGGAGAGCATCGCAATCATCCTTAGCACCCCGAAGTTCCGCGAGCACTTTGCGAACGTCGAGTGGGTCATCCTCGACGAGATCCACGAGGTCTGCTCGTCGAAGCGCGGATCCCTCCTGTCGATTTGCCTCGAGCGTCTGCGGGAGCAGACGGGTCAGGACTTCGTCCGCATCGGGCTGAGCGCCACGATCGCGCCGATCGAGGAGGAGGCGAAGTTCCTCGCCGGCTTCTCGAACGGCAAGGTCCGCGACATGCACATCGTCGAGGTCGACACCCGCAAGTCCCTCGACCTCGCGGTCCTGTGTCCCGTCCGGGACATCACGGCCGTCCCGATGGAGGTCGCGAACGCACGGATGTACGACCTCTTGAGCGACCTGATCGACGAGCATCGGACGACGCTCATCTTCACGAACACCCGCAGCGGCACGGAGCATGTCTCCTTCCGCCTGAAGGAACGGGGCGTCGAGGACCTCGAGGCCCACCACGGCTCCCTGTCGAAGGTCACCCGCCTGGACGTCGAGCAGAAGCTGAAGGAGGGAAAGCTCAAGGCCGCCGTCTCCTCGACGTCCCTCGAGCTTGGCATCGACATCGGGTACATCGATCTCGTCGTCCAGATCGGATCGCCCAAGTCCGTCGCCAAGGGCCTCCAGCGGATCGGCCGCGCAGGCCATGCATATGGCGAGACCGCGACCGGTCGCATGATCGCCTTCGAACCGTGGGACCTCATGGAGTGTGCGACCCTCGCGAAAGCCGCCTACGACGCCCGGATCGACCGCGTGGAGATCCCGCAGAATCCGCTGGACGTGCTCGCCCAGGCCATGGTCGCGATGTCCCTGGAGAAACGCTGGGACATCGACGAGGCGTTCGAGCTCGCCCGGCGGTCCTATCCGTTCCACGACCTGCCGAAGAAGGACTTCCTCGCCGTCCTGGACTACCTCTCCTCGCGGAACCCGGACATCAAGGTCTTCGCGAAGATCTGGCTCGACGAGGCCGAGTCCCGCTTCGGGAAGAAGAAGGGGACCCGCATGATCTACTACACCAACGTCGGCACGATCCCGGAAGAAGGGACGTACCACGTCTACTCGGAGCGCGGGTCCCCGCTCGGGGAGCTGAGCGAGAAGTTCGTCGAATACCTGAGCCCGACCGACATCTTCGTCCTCGGCGGTCGGACCTACCAGTTCGTCCGGGCCCGCGGGACCTCCGTCTACGTGAAGGACGCGTCCGGCCGCCGGCCGACCGTCCCCTCGTGGACCGGCGAGATGCTCCCGCGGTCGTTCGACCTCTCAATCGCGGTCGGCGAATTCCGGCGGGACCTCGCGGCGAAGATTGCGAAGGACGGTGAGGCCTCCGCGAAGGAGTGGCTGAAGGAGGAATACCGGACCGATGCGGGTTCGGCCCAATCCCTCGTCTCGTACGTTCAGGAGCAGAAGGCCCTGATCCCGGTCCTACCCACGGACCGGCAGGTGTTACTCGAAGGCTACGTCGACGTGAAGGGCAATCGGAACGTGATCTTCCACTTCCCCTTCGGGCGGCGCGTGAACGACGCCCTCAGCCGCGCCTACGCCTTCGCGATCACGGAGGCCCACCGCACGAACGTCCGCGTCTCCGTGACGGACGACAATTTCATGATCACGGTCCCGAAGCGGATCGAGTTGGAGGGCCTCGCGAAGCTCGTCACGAGCAAAACTCTCGAAGACCTCCTGCGCCGAGCCATCCGGAACACGGAGCTGTTCAAGCAACGCTTCCGGCACTGCGCGACGCGGTCCTTCATGATCCTCCGGAACTACAAGGGCCGCGAGGTCTCGATCGGTCGGCAGCAGCTTCGATCCCAACGGGTCCTCGACTGGCTCCATGAGATCGTCGACTTCCCGGTCGTGAAGGAGACCTACAACGAGATCCTCCACGAGGTGATGGACGTCGACCACGCTCGGGAAATCCTGCAGCGGCTCGAGTCCGGCGAGATCGCGGTCGCGGAGAGCGACTTCGCACCGCTCCCGTCGCCCTTCGCCCACAACGTCGTGCTCCAAGGGGTCTCGGACCTCGTCCTCATGGAGGACCGCTCCGCCTTGCTCCGCGAGCTGCACCGCAAGGTGCTCGAGCGGGTCATGCCGACGGACGCGATCAGCTCGATCCAGTTCCAGTCGGGGGAGATCGCGGAATACTTCCTCCGGAAGAGGCCGAAGATCGGGAGGAAGGAGGACATCCTGTCGTACCTCGACCGGGTCGGCGACGCGAACCTCCTCCAGCAGAAAGGTCGCAACGTCTTCGAGATGGCGACGGCCTCCTTCGCCGACGTCCGGAAGTGGGCCGGGCAGCTCATGGACGAGGGTGTCGTTGAGAGCGTCTGGACCCCGCAGGGGATCCACTGGGCTCTCAAGGACCAGGTGCCCAATTACGTCGCGGTCTATGCGCAGCGCTCGCGGCTGAAGCCTCCAGAGGAGAAGGTCCTCGCATTGCTGAAGGAGAAACCGCGGACGCACAAGGAACTCCTGCGGGCGACGAAGCGAGAGAAGGACGCGCTGAACGAGAGCCTGCGGAAGCTCGAACGCTCCTACCTCGTCGCCCGCCGCGGCGTCGAGGAGACCCTCTTCGTCGCGCGCGAGCCGACCCGGGGACCTTTCGAGGAGGCGCTCGACAAGATTCTCACGAAGCGACTCGACATGGATGGGCCGTACGGCGCGACGGAGCTCGCCGTGGCACTGGGCCTCGAAGGGGAGCTGGTCGAGGAGGTCCTGAGGGACCTCGAGTCCGAGGGCGTGGTCTCGTCCGGCCACTTCCTCGTCGACAAGGAATTCCAGTTCATGCTCACCCGGGACCTGCAGCGCCTCCAGCGGAAGGACGAGACCCGCGAGGTCTTCGACGAGGCCCAGCTCAAAGCCTTCCTCCTGGCGAAGCAGTTCCGTTCGATCGAGACCCTCGACGATTTCTTCGATACCTTCCTCGAGGCCGGCATGGTCCTCGACATCTGGAACCACACGACCCGGTTCGACTACGGCGAGTGGATGCGGCGCCGGGCCTCCGGGGACATCCTCGAAGGGCGCTTCCTGAACGGCCGCGTGCGGTACGTTCGAGCCGCGGACGTCCCCCTGTTCCTCTCCGCGTTCCCCCGCAGTCCGCTGACGGAGCTCGAGTCGAAGGTCCTCGACGCGATCCGCGGATCGGAGGGCATCGACATCTGGGGCATCAGCTCCAAGGTCCGCCAAGAGAAGGAGCAGGTGAAAGAAGCCCTCGACAAGCTCGACTACGACGTCTATGTGATCCGAAAATTCCAGGGCGACGGATGGCAAGCGCGGAACCTGTACGTCGCCTTCGATCCGCCGGCGAAGCCGATCAAGGACGCGTTCGAGACGCTCGTGAAGCGGTTCCTCGCGGCCTACGGTCCGGTGCCCTTCTCCGGGATCCGCGAGTGGGCGCGGTTCGAATGGGATGAGCTGGAACGGCTGATGGACCGCCTCGAGGAGCAAGGCGTCGTCTCGAGGATCCTCGTCACCGGGAAGGCGGAGTCCGAGATGTTCGTCCTCGCGACGGACCTGCCGGCCCTCCGCACGACCTCCGTGAAGGACGCGGCCGATCCGGTGCGCGTCCTCTCCCTCCTCGATCCGTGGGCGCAGCCGCTCTGGGCGCAGGTCGCCAGCCGCTATGGCGAAGGATGGTTCTTCCCGCTCGTCAAGGACGGGGACCTCGTCGGCATGGCCGAGGTCTGGGAGATGAGCGGGTGCATCGAGGTCCGCGAACTCGACCTCGCGTCGCCCGACCTGCTGCCGGAGGCGATCGAGGCCCTGAAGCGCATGATTTCCTTCTACGCGCTTCGCGGCGTGGACGTCCTCCGGGTCACCCGATTCCAGGGGAAGGACGTCGTGGAGGCGGAGGACCTCTCTCCATGGAAGCGGGCGGGTTTCGTCCGTTTCTCCGATTTCGTCGCGTTCGGGCCGATCGTCGCCCAAGACTTCGAAGCCCCCGATCTCTTGGCCTACACGCTGCACAAGCAAGGCCTCGCGACGGAGAGCCGCTTCACCGATCCCATCGCCGCCGCGAACGCCCTCGGTGGCGTGCGCTCCGATTTCGCCGCCCGACTGCGGGTGAGGGACTTCCGGCCCCTCGAGCGGCTGCATCGGAACGGCCTCCTGTCCAAGGGCCTCGCGATCCCCGAATACTGGACGTACTGCTCCGAGGAGGATCTCGGGCTGTTCAAAGCCGCCAAGGGGACGCGACTCACGAAGGACATGAAAGTGGTCCTCAAGTTGATCGAGGAGGAGGGCCCGATCTCCCGTCAACGCCTCCTCATCTTGTCCGACCTGAGCCGGCCCGCGACCGCGGCCGCCCTCCGAGATCTGTACGAAGGCCTTCATGTGACGCGGGACGCGGACAACCGGTATCGGCGCGTCCCGGATCGGAAGATCGGCCGCGACGAGGCGCGCCGGGAGGTCTTGCGGCGGATCATCCGAAGCCTCGGCGTGACCTCGGCGGAGGCCCTCGCCGCGTACACGCGTTTCGAGTACAACATGGGCGAGACCCGGCTGCGGCTGCGGGAGTTCGAGAAGGAAGGCTGGCTCACGAAAGGGTTCCTGGCCCGAGGGCAGCGGACGGTCATGTGGATCGTGAAGGACGACCTCCCGAAGATCGGACAGCTCGCCTTCCGCCGGAAGTTCGTCCTGACGCCGATGGACAACCTGTTCCTGTACCTCCGCGAGGCGATCGTGTCGAAGTTCCATATGGGCTATTGCTACGTCGTCTTCGACGGCCCCGAGATGATCGCCGCGTTCAAGGCCCGCCGGCGGAAGTGGCAGCTCATGGTCACCGAATTCCAGGGCGATCCCGCGGGCCGCCGGGTCATCGAGGCCTGGGAGGCGGAGAACGAACTCGCGGTCGAAGAACAGGTCGAGAGGATCTCCGACCATGAAGTGATGGAATGGTACGCCAAAATGTACGGCCGCGGTGCGGCGGAGAAGTGAGCGCGCGCCGGGAGCAGATTCAAGCGCCGTCCTCTGATGCCCTTGGGGGGACGTCGTGGCAATCCTAGGGCTCGACACGGTCGCGATCGTCGTCTCCGATCGGCACAGGGCGATCCGCTGGTATCGTGACGTCCTCGGCCTCGGCGTGGCCTACATCGGACCGAGCCCTGCCAATCCGGATCCGTCGATCCAGGGGACCCCGGATCGCGCGGGCCATTGGATCGAACTCGGCCCGTTTCGTCCCCGCACCCGCGTGCATCTGTGCGAGATGGAGGAGACGGAGCCCGGTCCCACCGGGATCACGTTCCTCACCGACGACATCCTGAAGGACTACGAGCGGATGCGCGCCGCGGGCGTCGAGTTCCCGGTGCCGCCCGAAAAGATGGAGTGGGGCGAATGGCTCGGACAATTTTCCGACCCGGACGGGAACGTTTTCGATCTCAAACAGCCGATGTCGACCGAGGAGTGGCGTCCGCGGGCGGCCTCGCGCGCGGCCTCCGATCGTCCCCGGGTCACGCGGACTCCGCGGCGCGTCCGCGGTCGAGGCGGAGCGCCTCGTCGGCGCACGAAGCGGCCTCGTCGAACCGGCCCATCTTCGTGAGCACGAAGCCCATGTTCACCCAGGCGCCGCGGTAGCCCGGATCGATCTTGAGCGCGCGGTCGTAACACCGCAACGCGTCCTCGAACTTCCCGAGCCTCGCCAGCGCATTGCCCTTGTTGTTCCAAGCGACTTCGAACTGCGGATTCACCTTGATCGCGGCGTTGAAGCACCGCAACGCGTCGATGAGGCGCCCGAGGCGCGTGAGCGCGTTGCCCTTGTTGACCCATGCGACCTCGTTCTGCGGGTTGATGTCCAAGGCGGTGTCGATCGCGCGGAGGGCCTCCTCGTAGCGGCCGAGCAGGACCAGTGTGGCGCCTTTCCCGTACCACGGGATCTCGGCGCCGGGGACGTCCGCGGGCGCGGCTGCGATCGCGCGGTCGTACTCCGCGAGGGAACGTTCGTAGTCTTTCCGCTCCACGTTCCGCTCCGCCCGGACGAGCTGTCGCCGGAGAGCAACGGCCGAGCGTCGACGCAGGACCTCCGTCGCGGCGAGCGCCGCCGGCCACGGCATCGAAGCACCGATCCCGAGGATCCACAGCAACGTCGGCCGGAACGCCGGATCCATTCCGTGCACGACGGCTTGGGCCGCGATCGGGACCACGCTGGCGATCGCGAGGAGCGCCCGGTACGGTTTGCGGAGGATCCAACTGGTCGCCGCCCCAAAGGGTAGCCCCGCGCCTAGGGCCAGGGCGGTCGCGAGGACAACCGGGCTATCCCGCAGGATTGCACCAGCCAAGCCGATCAGAGCTCCGCCCACCAGGAGCCCCATTTCCCGATGATTCGGGCGTGCCGTCCGCGAACGAAGGAACGTGGCCGATTGGAACGCGCCGATCCCGAGGAGGACCGCTGCGATGCCCAGGCTGACGAGGTGCTGATTGAGGACGCCTGCGAGGAGGAGGCTCGTGGCGGCTGCGAGGACGAGTCCTCCAAAGGTCTCGGGGGACAAACCTGGCATCGCGCTCGTCACTGGCCGGATGTTCTTTCGGGCCACCGCGCCTTGTTTCTCAAACCCTGAGGGGAGCTGCGGGCGGGCCGTCGGCCGGGGCGTTACCGTGACCTTCCGCGGCTCCATGCGCACGTCGAGGCGGCCCAGCTGGGCTTCCGGCGGAGCCGGTTTTGCATTCGATTCGACAGGACGAGGCCTCGGTCGCGTTACGGGAATCGGTTGGAGGGTCGAAGAAGCCGGGACTTTCGGCGAGGCCGAAATCGGCTTCGGCACGGGCGGGGCACTCGGCTTTACCGCGGCCGGTCGCTTGATCCCCGGCATTTCCCGCCGGACAGCCGAAGGCGATGTCGACATCCTGGGTGGGGCGGGGGAAGTCACCGCGGGCCTTTCGGGGGAGACCCGTTTGACCCTCGTTTCGGGCGGGAGCTTTTCAGATTCCCGCAGGAAGTCGTCGACCTTCGCGAGCGTCCCTTCGGGTGCCGGGACCTTCGGAGCTGGGACCGGCGCCTTGGGCGCGGCCGCGACGACTGGTTTCGTCGCCCGTTCTCGGAGGGACTCGCCGCAGATTTCGCATTCGACGAGGTCCGGATCGTTGTCGGCCCCGCAGGCGGGACAAAGGACGAGGTCGAGGATGTCCTCCTCTTCCGCGGGAGCCTCTTCGGCGTCGGCCTCGAATTCCGCGGCACACCGCGGGCACTTCGTGTCGCCCCCGGCGACGAAGGCTCCGCAATTCGTGCAAATGAACAGGAGCCCGACCTCCCCCTTCTCGAGGACCCGATTTGGGTCTCGATCGCGCAATTGCTTCGGATGGCGGAAGCCCGCCTCGAACAATTTCAGCGCGCGCTCGCGGTCGAGGCCGAGGGCTCGGCTGAGCCGCACGACCGCCTCGTCAATCACGAAGGCCCCGCAGTTCCCGCACTCCGTCTCGTCCGGAGGGATAGGCTCCTGGCAGACGGGACAAAGGACCCGGGCCTGTTTCCCGGGCATCGACGGTGGGTTCGAGCCTTCGGGCAGCCCATAAAGTCGCGTTTCCGGTTGTCACTCCCGATACCTTACCGGACGCTGGCTTAAGTAGCGCCCCAGACTTGCTCCGCGACGATGGCCTCGAATCTCGACTTTTTCGTCGCGTTCCTCCTGGGAATCCTGCCGGGCATCGGGATCCTCTGGGTCTCCCTCCGCCGGTTCGATCGGCCCCTCGTCGACCACACGCTGTTCGACGACCGCCGCGTCTTCGGGGGCCTGGCGGCCGGCCTCGTGTTCGGCACCATGGGCAGCGTCCTCACCTTGTCCCTGTCCGGTTACGAATCGCTCTGGGTCTTCGTCGCGGCCGTCGTCTTGGAAGAATCGTTCAAGCTCGTGTACCTGAACCGTCGTTCCTACCAGGGCCGCTTCGATACCACGTTCTACGGAATCCCGCTCGGGATCGGGATCGCCGCGAGCGGCGTCGTGGTCTCTGCCTGGCTATCGCGCGACACGCTCTACGTCCCGGAGACCTTGGGCCTGCTCCTGGTCCTGTCGGTCAGCCTCGGCCTGGTGAACGCGGACACCGGTTCCCTCATCGGTTTCGGAGCCTCCCGCAAGCAGATGTGGCCGTCCTTTCTCCGGGCGATCGCCGTCCGGTTCGCTCATGCCGCGTTCCTCTTCCCCTTCATCCTCAGCGTCGACGAGCCGTTTTCCGCGATCTCGGCGGCGACTTCGGCGGGGTTCGCGCTCCTCGTCTACTACTACGTTTACCATCGGATTCTGCCGGGGACCTTGCCCGAGGACCTCCGCCGCGAGCTGCGCCGGGATCGCCGGCGGGCCCTCACGCCTCGGGGCTGAGGCTCACCGCTCGATAGAAGCCGCTCGTCGGCTCCAATACGAGGTTCGCTCGGACGAGGGCCGCAAGCGCTTCCTCCGGATGCGGAATCCCAAGGCCCGCGAGCACGCGCTCCCAATCCGGCATGGAGAAGACCTCCAGTTCCCGCGTGAGCTCGACGGCGGCCGCCCGGACTCGGTTGGCGCGGCCTTGGGCCTTGGAGGCGATCCCGATGACCCGCAGGTGGACGTCCCGCGGCCGGATCCGTCGCACGGGGGCCGCCGCCTCTCGATAGGCCTTGAGGCCTCCCGCGATCTCCGCGCTGACTTGGCCGACGAGAGGCGCGAGTTCGCGGGCGGTGTTCGCCCGGGCGCGGACGCGCGACGGGACCACGCGGATTTCGAAGCCGCAAAGGCAGGTGGTCGTCTTCTGTTTCAAGTCAACGCCCTTCGCTCGTTTGCACCGCGGGCAGACGACCACGCCGTACATGGTCACGCGAGGAACACGAGGGCGGCGAGACAGGCTCCGTAGTGGTCCATGGGGATGCTGAGCTCCTCGATCCGATAATCGATCCGCCGGAACTTGATGCCGCGGAGCTTCGCCATCTCGCCCATCTTCCACTCCATGACCTCGCGGAGCGAGTTCTTCGTGCCGTGCATGTGTCCCTCGGCGACGTATCCCCCGGATCCGTCGTCGCGGAAACCGTAGGCGATTCCCGCCGACACGGTCTCTCCCTCTCCGCCCCGCTGCTGGGCGAGGACGCAGTGGGTGATGGCGCCCATCGGCAGATCCCGCTTGCGCACGGGTTTGATGCCGACCGGCAGCACGGACGAGACCGACACGATGTTCTGCTCCGCGAGCCCCGCGTTCTGGAGGGCCTCATCGAAGGCGTTCAGGTCCGAGACCTTGGAAACCGCCTTGCCGGAGGTCACGAAGAATTTCGTCGGGATCGGCAGCATGGCAGTCCGCGAGCACGGCGCATTGTCGAAGGGGACTTAAGGATTTGCAGAACGCCGTCCGATTGACGCCAATTAATATCCATCAATTAATATTTATTGAACTGGATGGTTGTGCCTGCGGCGGGATCCGGGACGAAGGTTCGGGTGCAAGGCTCTTCGTCATGCTATAGGCATCCTCTCCCCACGAGTAGTACCCGTAGAGGACGCCATCGGTGCGGTAGCCGAGTCCGCGATACAGCTCGATCGCCGCGAGGTTCCGCGTGCTCACTTCGAGACGGACGGCCCCGATCTTTCGTTCGCGGCACAGCGCCTCCGCGGCCTGCATCAGACGGGTCGCGATGCCGTGGCGCCGCGCATTACGGGCGACGCCAATCGAGAGGACGCGGCAACTCCGCCCCTCGAACAGGAGCATCATGACCGCGACGAACCCGTCGGTCCCGTCCTGGACCAAGGTCAACGCGTGGTCGTTGCCGAGGATCCACTCCACGTGGTCCCGGCGAAACGGATGGTCGCGAAAGCACCGGACCTCGAAGGCATGGAGGTCATCGAGGTCTTCCGGCCCCGCGACGCGCAACATCGGATGCTCGGACCGCAACCAAGGTAGTTGTCCTTTTCGACCCCGGTATTCCATCGGGAAATGGGGCGTTCATCGAAGGCGAGTCGTTCTCTTCCGATGGCAGCGAACCGCGAAAATGTAATCTAGACCCAGCGGGATGGGACTCGGGTTCATGGTCTCCATCGGAGAAATCCTGAAAGGGCGCCACACCGGCAAAGTCGTCGAGCTGCGAGGCTGGATCTACCGGACCCGGACGGTCGGGGGGAAGGCCTTCGTCGTCATCCGGGACGCGACGGGGATCCTTCAGGCGACGATCTCACGGGACGCCGTCTCTCCCGAAGCGTTCCGGGCCGCCGAGAAGGCGCTGATCGAGTCCGCGGTGAGCGTCCACGGAAAAGTCGTCGCCGACAAGCGGGCCCCCGGAGGATATGAGGTCCAGGCGGACGACTTCAAGGTCGTGCACTTCGCGGAGAAGTTCCCGATCCAGGAAGACCTGAGCGAGGAGTTCCTCCTCGACGTTCGGCATCTCTGGGTCCGCTCGCAGAAGATGACCGGCATCTTCCGCGTCCGTCACACGGTCTTCGGCGCCGTCCACGAATACTTCCGCGAACACGGCTTCTGGGAGGTCCACCCTCCGATGATCACGCCGGCGGGCAGCGAGGGCGGGGCGACCCTCTTCGAGGTCGACTACTTCGGTCGCAAGGCCTTCCTGACCCAGTCGTGGCAGCTCTACGCCGAGGCCCTCGTCCTCGGGATGGAGAAAATCTACTACGTCGGGCCGTCGTTCCGCGCCGAGAAATCCCGGACGACGCGACACCTGACGGAATACTGGCATGCCGAGATGGAAGAGGCCTGGGTAGGCATGGACGCGGTCATCCGGCACGCGGAGGGCGTCATCTCGCAGGCCTGCGCGCTCGTCGCAGAGGAGCGGGTCGAGGACATTGTCGCCTTAGGCCGCACGCCGGAATTCCTGAAGGCCGTCAAGCCGCCCTTCGAGCGCATGACGTACGATGAGGCGTTGAAGGTGCTGAAGGCGAAGGGCATCGAGGTGGAGTGGGGGAAAGACCTTCGCACGCTCGAGGAGCGAGCGCTGACCGAAGGCAAGTCGAGGCCGGTCATCGTCACGCACTACCCGCGAGTCTCGCAGGCCTTCTACAAGGCACGGGACCCGGAGCACCCCGACCTCGTCCTCGGGTTCGACGTGATTGGCGGCGACGGGGTCGGCGAGATCGTCGGCGGGAGCGAGCGGGAGACGGACCTCGAGACGATCAAGAAGGCGCTCCTCGAACAAGGCGAGGATCCGAAGTCCTACGATTGGTACCTCGATTCCCGCCGATTCGGAAGCGTCCAGCACGCCGGCTTCGGGCTGGGCATGGAGCGCCTCATTCAGTGGATCTGCAAGCTCGGACACATCCGCGATGCGGTGCCCTTCCCGCGGACGCCCGGCCGCTTCTCCCCGTAGGGCGCATCCTTTTACGGCCGCATCGGCTCTTCCGGCCGATGGGAGACCTCCTGGAGGACGATCCCTTCGCCGCGCTCCTCACGGACCACGCGGATTTCGTCGACAAGCTCACGGAACTCGAGGCGACCCTCGACGAGATGATGGCGACCCGGGACGCGAGCGAAGAGAACGAGATCCTGCTCGATGAGTCGGTCCGCTTCTTCGAGGACGAACTCCTACCGGTCCTCGCGGCGGAGGACGAAACGCTCCTTCCGCCGCTCGAGAAGGCGATCGGACGGTACGGCACCCTCGTCAACGTCATCGGATACGAGCACGACGAGATTCGGAGGGGGGTCGACAAGTTCCGGGCGGCGACCCGAGAGCTGAAGGCGGACGCCTCCTGGGCCGCGATCCAGGAGACGAACCGCCACGGGATCTTCCTCGTCCAATTCCTCTGGGACCATTTCCGAAAGGAACGGATGAGCCTGTTCCCGACCGCCCGCGAGCGACTTCCCGCGGCCGACCTGGAGAAGATTCGGAAGCGGTTCGCTCCCTAACGCCCCATCGCGTCGCGGATCTTCGTGGCGGTGGCATCCAATTCGGATCGCTCCGGCATCCGACCGTAGTCGGGCCCCGTCCGAACGCCGAATCCGTCGCCCCGGAACCGCGGGAGCACGTGGAAGTGCAGGTGGAAGACCTCCTGGCCTGCTTCCTTTCCATCGGCCAGCCAAAGATTCACCGCCTCGCATCGCAGTCCGCTGCGGCGGAGCCCGGCGGCCACCTTCCTCGCGGTCTCGAGGATCGGTCCCGAGCTCTCCTTCGGCAAGTCCGCGAGCGAAGCGGCGTGGGCCTTCGGGATCACGAGGGCGTGACCGCGGATCATCGGCCGGATGTCCAAGAACGCCAAGGTCGCCTCGTCCTCGTGGATGATGCTCGCCGGGGCCTCGCGACGCACGATCTTGCAGAAGATGCAGTCCGATACGGGCGAGGGCATCGGGCCTCTCACTTCGTCGTCGGTCCGAGCGTCCGGTCGGCGATGATCAGTTTCTGGATCTCATTCGTGCCTTCGTAGAGGCCGAGGATTCGGGCATCGCGGTAGTACCGCTCCACGTCGAAGTCGCCGCTGAACCCGTACCCGCCGTGGACCTGGATCGCCCAATCCGTGACGCGCTGGGCCATCTGCGCCCCGTACAGCTTCGCCATCGACACCTCGAGCGTGTTGTCCAAGCCGAGGTCCCGCAACTGGGCCGCGCGGAGGGTGAGGAGCCGCGCCGCGTCGATCTCCAGCGCGGATTGCGCGATCATTTCGCGGACGAGCTGGAAATCGCCGATTGGGCGACCGAACGCCTTGCGCTCCTTGACGTACTTCACCGCGGCCTCGAGGGCGGCCCGGGCGACGCCGACCGCGCCCGCCGCGATGCCGATCCGCCCGCTGTTCAGGGTCCTCATCGCCTGGTTCCAGCCGTCCCCGCGTTTCCCGATCAGGTTCCCCTTCGGGATCCGGCAGCGCTCGAAGGCGAGGTCGGCGGTAGGGCTCGCCCGAAGGCCCAATTTGGTCGTGGTCTCGACATGCGTGACTTTGAACCCGGGGGCGTCCTTGGGGACCATGAACAGGGAGATGCCTTCGTGGCGGTTCGTCCCCGGCTCGCGTGCGTAGACCTGGATCAGGTCGGCGAGACTCCCGTTCGAGATGAACCGTTTCTGGCCCTCGAGGACCCATTCGTCGCCGTCGAGGCGCGCGGTCGTCTGCAAGTTGCCCGCGTCGCTCCCCGCCTGCGGCTCGGTCAGCGCCCAAGCCCCGAAGGTAGTCCCCTTCGCGAGCGGCACGAGCCACTTCTTCTTCTGCTCCTCCGAGCCGAACCACAGGAGGGAGGTCTCGGAAAGAGACGTCTGGACCGAAACGGTCGTCCTCACGGACGAGGAGCCGCGGCTGAGTTCCTCGACCAGGAGCATGAACGCGACGTAATCCATGCCGGCGCCGCCGTACTTCTCCGGCACCGGCGCCCCGAGGAACCCCAGATCCGCCATCTTCGCGTAGAAGGCCTTGGGGACCTCCCCTTTGGCCTCCCATTCTCGGACGTGCGGGACGAGTTCCTTGTCGACGAAGTCGCGCGCGGTCTCCTGGATGAGCCGCTGCTCGTCCGTGAGACGAAAGTCGATGGGACCGCCTCCCGCGGTCTAACTGGGCAAATCGCTTAAACCTTCGGAAGGCCGCCTTCCACAATCCGAGATCGCCGAAGACGGGGTCGTCGAATTCAGCGGAGACCCCATGCGCGCCCGGGAAGGAATCCGACCGTCTCAGGGCCGAGGACCCAACGCGAGAGTTCCGCGTTCGCCTTCAGTCTCCGGACCTTCGGTTCCGAATTGAGGCCGTTCTCTTTGACGGGCTTCTTTCTCCATAGCAGGGCGCACATTGGATTCACTCCTTTGTCCGACTTGACGATGCTCTTTCCGTGTGCCCGGCCTATATACCCTCGGGCAAGCGTCCCATTCCTGATTCTCGAAGGAAGGATTATTCCGCGACACGAGTTACCACGCACCATGGGCTTGCTTTCCGACGCCGACATCTTGCAGTACGTCGCGAAAGGCGAGATCGGAATCGAGCCGTTCGATGCCGGGAATCTCACTCCGAACGGATACGACGTTTCCGTCGACGAAGTGGTCGTGCCCGCGACGGAGGGGAAGCCGGATCCGAACCGCATCCCCCCGAGGGCCCGATTCGCCGTCAGCACTCGAGAGACGATCCAACTGGGGAGGCACGTCGCCGGCCAGATCTGGCTGCGGACGACCTGGGCCCGCCGTGGGGTCGTCGCATCGTTCGGGATCATCGACGCGGGTTTCTCCGGGACCCTCACCTTTGGCGCTTTCAACGCGTCCTCCGAGCCCCTTGAGCTGCCGATCGGAGAGCGGTTCGCTCAGGTCGTCTTCCTGACCCTCGAGTCGCCCGCCTCGGAGACGTACGAGCGTCGCTCGGGAACGTACCAGCATCAGAAAGGCGTCACGCTCGGGCGACGGTGACGTCGAAGGCGGTGTGGTATTTCGTCGGCGAATAGGCGCGCACCTGGTGGTGCGAGAGACCTCGAATGAGAAATCCGGCCTTCTCGGCGAGGGCTTTGACGACGTCGCCTCGCTCGGACTCCTCCGCTCGTTCAAGGATCGCGTAGAGGTGGACCGTCCCCTCGTCGGCGAGGGCCCCGAAGGCTGGGGGCAGGTAATCCATGGCGGAGTGCGGCAGATCGAGGATCACGCGGTCCACGGGAGCGACTCTCTTCAAGACGGCGCGCGCGTCTCCTTCGAGGACCGTGATCCGTTCCGCCCGATTCGCGGCGACGTTCGCGCGGAGGAATCGAACGGCGACCGGATTCGCGTCCGAGGCAACGATCTCCCGCGGCCGGCGACGTTTCGCGATGAGGATCGAGTAAGGGCCGACCCCCGCGAAGGGGTCGGCGACCCGCTCGCCCTCGCGCACCAGGTCCGCGATTCGTTTCCGTTCCGACGCGAGGCGCGGACTGAAATAGGCCTGCGAGAGGTCGACACGGTAGCGGAGTCCATGTTCCCGATGGATCGTGGTCGTTCGCCGCTCTCCCGCGATCGCGTCGAGTTCTCGGATCCGGTGCATGCCTTTGACGCCCCGATCCTCGAGGACCACCTTGAGACTGGGATTCCACCGGAGGATTGCGGTCCCGATGGCCCTCCGATGCTCGCGTAGCGTCTCGGGGATTTTGATCACCGCGATGTCTCCGATGACATCGAAGGAACTCGGGAGGGAGGACCGGGCGGCCGCGGGAACCTCGACGACATCTCGGTAGCTCCGGATTGCGGTGAACCCCTCCGCGAAGTCCTTCTCCACGGTGGCGAACCCCATTTCGACTAGCCGTCGGATCGGGAGCAAGACGGTCTCGCCTTCCGACGCGATCCGAAGATGCTTTTGTAAGAGGTCCCGGTCGAGGAGGCGGCGACGGATTTCTTCCGCGCGCTCACGCGGGACGATGAGCGCCCAAGACCGCACGGACCGGACGATGGACCCGGGGTCCTAAAGGATTTTCGTGGCCTCGGGAATTTTCTTCAGGCCGAAAGGAAAGGCTCTAAGTCCCTCGTTCGACTCTCCAAACGGGCATGGGCGAACTCGTTTTCATCGGCCTCGGCCTGCACGATGAGAAAGGCGTCACCTTGCGCGGCCTGGAGGACG
>Ga0209056_10001718_pt1 | contig 24037 bp, 22 predicted proteins | sample GraSoiAngelo_114_FD_185876 | JGI IMG/M metagenome (GOLD analysis project Ga0209056, IMG submission 185876) | Grasslands soil microbial communities from the Angelo Coastal Reserve, California, USA - 14_0903_13_40cm (SPAdes) (version 2) | ecosystem: Environmental > Terrestrial > Soil > Grasslands... | reverse complement strand
CATGGTGGCCTGCACCAAGCTCGACCGCCTCGCCCGGAGCACGCACCACTTGGTGACCCTGGCGAAGGAGCTGGAGGCCCTCGGGGTCGACCTGGTCGTGCTCGACCAGGCAATCGACACGACGACACCGTCTGGTCGGCTGCTGTTCCATGTCCTTGCGGCCATCGCCGAGTTCGAGAGAGATCCGCCAACTTGGCTGGTTGACCCGTAAGCCGTGACGAGTTGATGGAGCTGCGCGCGCCGCAGAGGAAATGAACGACACCGACGCGCGCCTCTGGCATCCCTGGCTCCGCATCAATCGCGTCCTGCGCGCGATGCTGCACACGCGCTGGAGTGCAGAGGCCTGGCCGCAGGTCAAGGCCGAGTTCAAGAAGGCCCTTGCGCTGAAGAGCCAGATCCGACGCGCCGGCTGGTTCAACTAACGAGCGTGGCCAGACGGCCCGAGAAGAAGCCCGCGCCGCCAGCCACGATCCGCGTGCTGCCGATGCAGCTCCAGGTCGGCGACTGCCTCGCTCGCCGGCAAATCGCAGCAGCGCGACGGAGTTGAAGAGGAAGAGCCCTGACTCGCAGGAACTGTTCATCGTGGCCTGCGCAATGGTGTTATCCGGCCACGTATTCCTGGCCGTTGGCGTTGAGCAGGGTGCCCGGCGTCGGCGTCGGCCGTGACGGCGGGTCGGCTGGCGTCTCGGCCGGCGGGTCGGCGTAGACGAACTTCGCGGGCCGGGGCCCGGCGCCATTGGGCTTCTCGTGCTTCCCGGGCTGGAACATCTCGTGAAGCCCGAAGAACATCCGGAGGAAGTGGCCCACCTGCTTGCCCTGGGCGCCGTTCTTGGCGACCAGCTGCAGCGCCTTCACCGCGTGCCCGACCATGGCCATCTGGACCTGCCGGCGGGACTTGCCCTTGCCCTCCACCTGCATCTCGGCCAGGGCCTGGGCGGCAATCGCCCGGAGGATGTTCGCGCGGGGAAAGAGGTCGGGGCCTCGGTGGACGCCGCCGTTGGAGCCCGGGGGACGCTGGTAGGCGACCAGGTGCTCCGCAGGAGTCCCGGCGGCCCGACCCCGATGGGCACCTCGATTGAGGACGACTGCCGGGGAATCTAGCCGAACGCTGCGACGCGCACCAGCGCTCCGGCCTGGACGAGCACGCGCTACTCGATCACCTGGTCCGCTCGCCCGAGCACTGACTGCGGGATGGTCAGCCCGAGCGCTTTCGCCGTCTTGAGGTTGATCACCAGCTCGAACTTCGTCGGCTGCTCGATCGGCAAATCGGCGGGCTTGGCGCCCTTGAGGATCTTGTCCACGTGGCTCGCGGCGCGTTTCATGAGAGCGTCAAGATCAGGCCCGTAGCTCAAGAGGCCACCGGCGCGTACCCACGGTCCCCAACCAGTCACGAGGGGTATCCGCTGCTTGCTGACAAACTCCAGGATGCGGGAACGGCTGAGGTTCATGAATCGCGAGGAGACGACCATCAACGCGTCGGCACGTGCGCGTGTAGCCGATTGAAAGGCTCCGTCGAAGTCCTCGGGTCGTCTGGCTTCGAGCGATTGAATGTGGACGCCGAGGCGACGCGCGGCCGCCTCGATGTCGCGATACTCCGGATCGCGATGGTCGGGGTTCCAGAGCACCGCGACGCGTGTCAGCGATGGAACCGCCTCTTTCAGGAACTGCAGCCTCTTGCCGGCAGTCTCAGAGGAAACGAACGCGACGCCTGTCAGGTTGGCGCCGGGCCGGGCGAAGCTGGTGACCACCCCCGCCTCGACGGGGTCTTGACTGGTGAGCATCACGACCGGAATCGTGCTCGTCGCATCCTTCACGAACGGCACCATGTCCCCCCCGAGAACCACGATCACATCGGGCTTCAGCGATACGACCTGGACAGCAAGTTCGCGGACTCGTTCCGGGCGGCCCTCGGCACTGCGATATTCGAGCGCGAGGTTCCGGCCCTCGACATAACCCAGATCGCGCAGACCCGCGACAAAGGCGGCCAGATTGGGATCGGTGGCGGGCGTACCGAAGAGAAGCACGCCGAGCCGCGCGACTTTGCCCGCCTGCTGCGCTTCGGCGGCGAACGGCGCGAGAATGAGACTGACAGTGAGAACGACCGCGAGCCCGATCAGCCGCATGGGCACCTCGGTATGGGACGGCTGCCGGGGAGTCTAGCCGAAGGCGACGACGCGCACCAGCACAGCGCCTATGCGGGCCGCTTCCAGCGTGACGAGAAGCAGGCGGCCGAGGCGGTCAGTCACGGGCTGAGGGCTCGCGGGCCAGCGCGCGCTATTCGATGACCTGGTCCGCCCGCAGCAGGATCGTCTGCGGGATCGTGAGGCCGAGCGCCTTCGCCGTTTTCATGTTGATCACCAGCTCGAACTTCGTGGGCTGCTCGAAGGGCAGATCCGCGGGCTTGGCGCCCTTGAGAATTTTATCCACATAGTAGGCCGCCCGGCGGAACAGCTCACGCGTGCTCGGCCCGTAGGACATCAGCCCACCGGCTTCGACCACTTCCCTCGCCGAAAACATGGTCGCGAGGCGCTTCCGTGTCGCGAAATCCACGATCGGTCTTCGGTGCCGAGAAATCAGACCATCCTCCAAAACGAAGAGCGCATCCGGCCGCTCTTGGGCCATCACGGCAAAAGCACTCTCGAAGTCCGTGGAACCTCCCACGTCGTGGGATCGGAGCACTAATGCCAACGCGCGGGCGGCCTCCTGCGTTTCTCTCCAAGCAGAAGCATTGGCCGGATTCGCCGCATTCCAAAGGACGGCGACACGGGAGAGCATGGGGACCGCTTGCTTGAGGAACTCCAACCGTTTTCCCTCGAGGTCCGAGGAAAGTCGTGAGATTCCGGTCACGTTGCTGCCGTGGCGGGCGAGGCTGGTGACCACCCCGGCGCCTACGGGATCGATCGCGGTCGGGAAGACAATTGGGATCGTCTTGGTCGCGTTCTTGGCGGCGATGGCTGCGGGTGTGGTAGCCACGACGATGACATCAGCCTTTAGTCTGACCATCTCAGCGGCAAACTCCGGAAATCGCTCTGCCTTGCCCTCGGAGAAGCGGCGCTCAAGGATGATGTTCCGTCCCTCCACATACCCGAATTCGCGGAGGCCTTCAGAGAAGGCGTCGTGAGATCTCGTGTAGACGGTTCCGATATAACCGATCCGCCACGGCTTACCCGCCGGTTGAGCTTCGGCGGCGAGCGGCGCAAGAACAAGGCTGACAGCGAGAACGACCGCGAGCCCGATCAGCCGCATGCTGCCGGGGAGTCTAGCCGAACGTCACAACACGCACCAGCGTCCCGACCTCGACGAGCACTGGGGCGTCTACCTCAGCGGGCGACGCGGCCCGATAAGTTGACGGTCGGAGAGCTGGCCACGTGGGTCGAGCACCCGTCTTTGTGGATGTGTGTCCGGAGAATCTGACGGTCGATGCCGAACAGGTACGCGCCCTTGTGCAGCAAGAAAACGTCAAGGCAGTGGTGGCCGTCCACATCAGTGGCGCGTTGGCCCAACTCGATGTCCTTCAGAACATTTGCCGGTCAGCCGGTGCCTTTCTGATCGAAGACTGCGCCCAAGCGACAGGTGGTCGCTACGCGGGCCGTCGTGTCGGCAGCTGGGGGGACCTCGGTGTATTCAGTCTGGGTGGTATTAAGCTGTAGTCGCCGAGCTTCGGGTGCTCCTTCGTTGAGCCTGCCTGAGAATGTCGCTTGAAACTGTGGCGAAGACGGGGCTGAGAATGATCGCCTTCACGACCAAGAGGGTGCTGACCTTCGACTGCTACGGGACATTGATCGCGCCTACGCCTCGAGGCCGTCCACACGGCCGTCTTGTCCTACGGTTAGGATCCTGACTCCGAACTTCTTGATGAGTGGCGCTTCCCGCCATCGCCTTGCCAGCTCCTCGAATTTCGGACTGTGCGGGACGGCCACAGCCAAGATATCCCCGTCATTGACGCGCTCGACCGTCAGCAGCTGTCCAAGAGCCTCCCGCAGGAGTGGATATTCCGCCGAGCTTTTGCTGCGTTCGAGCGGTCCTTTCTTGCACTCGACCCGCAGAATACATCCAGACCTAAGCTTCGCCACAACGTCGCCCACTCCAGGGCTCGAGTGGATGCGTAGGCGCCCGGCACCGCCCGAGTAGGAGCAATAGATCCCTTGCCATGCTGCCCCCGGGCGCTCTTTACGCCACTCACAAGACGCGAGGAACTCCCCGAGCTTGAACTGTACCGTCTCGCCAATTTGAATCTGCGCACCGTCGATCGCGACTTCGACAGTCCCCTCAGCCAACTCGCTCTTGATCAGCCACAGTGCCAGTCGGAGGCTGACCTCGGCTTCGGACATTCGGGTCATTGGCTCACCTGTGCGCTCCTGTTTTCGAGTTCTGACACAGTTCTGGCACAATTTCGGGTTTGGGGGTCGCAGGACGCCGCCGAGCTCTGATTCACAACTTGCTGATTTGAGTGGCGGAGGGCGAGGGATTCGAACCCCCAAGGGCCTCGCGGCCCGGTGGATTTCAAGTCCACTGCCTTACCAGTTGAGGCTAGCCCTCCGTGCCAGGACAACAGGCACTTACGATACATCAAGCATCACCAGGATCCCCAGCCATCGCAACGCCCATGGGGTGGTCGGATCGTCGGAGCCCCATGCGCTCTTCACCAGCACCCGGCTCATACGTGTCGGCTCAACCGACCGGACTCTCTCGCCCCGTCATGACGCGTCCCCCTCTCTCGACCCGGGGCGTACGATACACCGTCCGCCCGCTCCGTCGTTCCGGGAATGTCGCGCCGGCGGGCCCGTTGGCGCGCGGTCGCTACTGGGAACAATAGATTCCGGAAAAATCATCATCGCCACCTCTTGTCAATTCGCGATTTCTCGTGTAAGAACTGTTTTCTCGATATCAGCGCCGTACGACGCAAGAGGGGCGAGTTATGGCACGAGCAGGCGTGTTCTTCGGTCCGGACTTCTCCCCTCGTCTTGCGGCGCCCGGGCGCGCTCGCCTGGCCGCCGGTCTCGCGCTGGCCGCCTTGCTGCCGGCATCGCACGACGCCGCATTCGCCCAGGAGTCGGCGACCGCCCGGATCGCCCGTGAGAATCTCCCCGCCGTCGTGACGCTGGTCGCCGTCGACGACCACGATCAGCCCCTCTCCCTGGGAAGCGGCTTCTTCATCACGCGCGACGGCGTCCTGGTGACCAATGCCCACGTCGTCGGCGGCGCCGCCAGGATCATCGTGCGCTGGCGCGGCCAGCGCGGGACTGCGTTGCGGATCTTGAACTTCGCTCGGAAGTACGACCTGGTAACACTGCAGACCTCGTTCGAGTCGACGCCCGCCGTGTCGCTCGCCGACTCGGACTCGGTGGCCGTCGGGCAGGACGTCGTCGTCCTGGGCAGCCCCCAGGGCCTCGAGGGCACGGTCTCGACCGGGATCGTGGGGGGCCTGCGGACACTGGGTCCTGTCAAGTTCCTGCAGATCACGGCGCCGATCAGTCCCGGGAGCAGTGGCGGACCTGTCTTCAACTCCGTGGGCCGTGTGATCGGAATCGCGACGGCGACGTCCGCCAGGGGACAGAACCTGAACTTCGCGCTCCCGGTGAACCTCCTGCGCGACCTCCCGCCTGCCACGGTCGCCTTCAACGCGGCGACGCCGGCCGCCTTCGATCTGCGCGAGGGCGACCGACTCAAGGACCTGGTCTATTTCAACAACATTATCGAAGAGTTCGGGTTCCTCACGGAGGGCAGCACCCTGGCCTCCCTCACCGCCTCGCTCCAGAACCGGACGGCGGAGACGATTGCGGACGTCCGCGTCCTGGTGGTGGTCAAGAACCCGCGTGGTGAGGTGCTGGACTTCCATTTGCGGGACTTCAAGGGGACCGTGATTCCACCCGGTCTCGCGAAGCAGGTGTCGATCCCCATCCTGACTCGAGGGTTTCGGACGTGGAGCAGCGGGGTCGACTATGTCCGCGGCACCTACGAGATCAGGCTCTTGGACTACAAGATCGTCGGTAGCCGAGGCGGCAATTCGGCCGAGGATCTCTTCAAACTACGCTAGCTCGCGTCAGACGCTCGAGCCCGTCCATGTACGGTCGTAGCGCCGGCGGGATGGTGACCGCGCCGTCGGCCTCCTGGTAATTCTCGAGCACGGCCATCACGGTGCGGCCGACTGCGAGGCCCGAGCCGTTCAGCGTGGCGCAGTACTCGACCCGGCCGCCGCCCTCCGGCCGATACCGGATCTCGGCGCGGCGGCCGCCGAACGCGTCGTAGTTCGAGCACGAGGAGATTTCCCGGTAGCGATTCTGACCGGGCAGCCACACCTCGATGTCGTAGCCCTTCGCCGCGCTGAACCCTAAGTCTCCCACGCAGCGCTCGACCACTCGGTACGGAAGCTCGAGGCGCTGCAGCACGGTCTCGGCGTTGCCGACCATGGATTCGAGCTCGTCGGAGGCCTTGGCCGGCGTCGTCAGCTTCACGAGCTCCACCTTGTCGAACTGGTGCTGGCGGTAGATTCCCTTCATGTCCTTGCCGTACGTCCCGGCCTCGCGCCGGTAGCAGGGCGTCAACGCCGTGTAGCGGCGCGGCAGGGTGGCCTCCGGCAGCACCTCACCCGCGTGCAGCGCGGTCAGCGCGACCTCCGACGTCGGGATGAGATAGAGCGTGCGGCCCTCGTCGGCCTCGACGGTCTTGAAGAGCTGCTCCTCGAACTTGGGGAGCTGGCCCGTCTTGAGCATCGTGTCGCCGTTGACGAGGTGGGGTACCCAGAGTTCCGTGTAGCCGTGCTCTCGCGTATGGAGATCGAGCATGAACTGCGCCACCGCGCGCTCGAGCCGAGCCATGCCGCCCCAGAGGACGGCGAACCGCGCCTTGGCCATCTTCGCGGCGCGCTCGAGGTCGAGGCCCAGCGGGGCCCCCACCTCTTCGTGGGGCTTCGGCTGAAAGCCGAACGTCCGTGGCTCGCTCCAGTGTCGAACCTCGACGTTGTCGTCCTCGCCCCGACCCGGGGGAACCGATGGATGCGGCAGGTTGGGGATTTGAACGAGCAGCGCTTCGATCCGCGCCTCGACCTGCTTCAGCTCGGCATCGAGCGCCTTGATGCGATCGGCAAAGCTTCGCGAGTGCTCGACCTGTCCAGAGACGTCCGCGCCCTCACGCTTACCCTTGGCGACCTGCTCGGAGAGCTTGTTGCGGAGCGCCTTCAACTCCTCGGCTTCCCGAATCACACGGCGCCGCTCAGCGTCGAGCTCGACGATCTGCTTCACGAGCTCGGCGCCGCCCTTGCCGGCGAGCGCGCGCTCGACCGCCGCGGGCTGCTCCCGGATCAGCCGCAGGTCCAGCACGGCGCTACGGCGCTTCGACGGGTGCGGTGCTCTCGGAGTCGACGCGGGCGACCGAGCCAACGCGGTCGTCGGGCTCGAGGTCGATGATGCGCACGCCCCAGGTGTTGCGTCCCTGGGAGGAGACGTCGGCGGCGTGGAAGCGGATCATCTTGCCCTTGGTCGTGACGACCAGGATGTCGTCGCCGTCGTGCACCTGGAGTATGGCGACGACGGTGCCGTTACGGCCGCCGGTCTTGATGTCGATGATCCCCTTGCCGGCCCGTCCCTGCAGCCGGTACTCGTCGAGCGGCGTTCGCTTGCCGAAGCCGCGCTCGGTGACGGTCAGGATCGTGACCCCTTCCTGCACGACGTCGGCGGCGATGACCTCGTCGCCCTCGTCGAGCTCGATGCCCTTCACCCCACCGGCGTTCCGGCCCGTCGGGCGCACTTCCTCCTCCGAGAAGCGGATGATCATGCCGAGCTTGGTCGCGATCATGACCTCGCGCTGGCCGTCAGTCCGTCGGGCCGTCATGAGTTGATCGTCGTCGTCCAGGCCAATGGCCTGGATGCCGCCGGCTCGCGGATGGGAGTACGCCTCGAGCTCGGTCTTCTTCACCTGGCCCTTCTTGGTCGCGAACAGGACGTAGCCGCCCGCGGCGAAGTCGCGCACGGGCACGCACGTCGCGACCACCTCGCCCTCGCCGAGCGAGAGGAGATTCACCATGGCCTTGCCCTTGGCCTGGCGTCCGCCCTCGGGGATCTCGTGGACCTTCAGCCAGTGGACCTTGCCGCGGTTCGTGAAGAAGAGGAGATACGAGTGCGTCGAGGCGACGAAGAGGTCTGCGACGATGTCCTCCTCCTTCGTCTCCATGCCGGTCACGCCCTTGCCGCCTCGCCTCTGGCTTCGGTACGCCTCGACGTGGGTGCGCTTGATGTAGCCCGCGCGCGAGATCGTCACGACCATCTCCTCGTCGGCCAGGAGATCCTCGATCGTGAGCTCGGTGGTTTCAGTGAGGATTTCCGTGCGCCGGGCGTCGCCGTACTCCTCTTTGACCGCCAAGAGCTCCTCGCGGATGATCGCCATCAGCTTCGCGTCGGAGGCGAGGATGCCCTTCAGCTCCTGGATGAGAGCGAGCGTCTGCTCGTGCTCCTCCACGACCTTGTGGCGCTCGAGCTGGGTCAGCCGCTGTAGCCGCATGTCGAGGATCGCGCGCGCCTGGATCTCGGAGAGCTCGAGCCGCGCCATCAACGCGTCCCGGGCGGCGTCGGGGCTCTCGGCCTGCCGGATGAGGCGGATCACCTCGTCGAGGTGCTCGACAGCCTTGCGCAGACCCGCCAGGACGTGGGCCCGCTCCTCGGCCCGGGCGAGATCGTAGCTCGTCCGCCGGGTGACGATCTCGCGGCGGAAGCGGACGAATGCCTCCAGCATCTCCTTGAGGTTGACGACCTGCGGCCGCCGCTCGACGAGCGCCAGCATGATGATGCCGAATGTCGTCTGCATCTGCGTGTGCTTGTAGAGCTGGTTCATCACGATCTGCGGGATCTCGCCGCGTCCGAGCTCGAGCACGACCCGGATCCCCTCGCGGTTCGACTCGTCGCGAATCTCGGAGATGCCGGGGATCTTCTTGTCGGCCGACAGCTCCGAGATCTTCTCGATCAGGCTCGCCTTGTTCACCTGGTACGGCAGCTCGGTGATGATGATGGCTTCCCGCCCACCCCGCATCTTCTCGGCGTGGGCCTTCGCCCGCAGCGTGATCGTGCCGCGGCCGGTCGTGTAGGCCTCGCGGATCCCCCCCGCGCCGTAGATGTAACCGCGTGTCGGGAAGTCCGGAGCCTTGACGATCTTCAGCAGCTGCTCGATCGTCGTCTCGGGGTCGTCGACCAGCGCGACGAGCCCATCGACGACCTCCGTGAGATTGTGCGGCGGGATGTTCGTGGCCATGCCCACCGCGATCCCCGCCGACCCGTTGACCAGAAGATTCGGGATTCGCGTCGGCAGGACGACCGGCTCTCGCTCGGACTCGTCGAAATTGGGGACGAAGTCGACGGTGTCCTTGTCGATGTCGGCGAGCATCTCGTGGGCGATCTTGGCCAGCCGGGCTTCCGTGTAGCGCATCGCGGCCGGCGGATCGCCGTCGACAGACCCATAGTTCCCTTGCCCGTCGACCAGCGGATAGCGAAGCGAGAACTCCTGCACCATGCGGACGAGCGCCTCGTAGATCGGCGCATCGCCGTGCGGATGGTACTTGCCCATGCAGTCGCCGATGACGCGGGCCGCCTTCTTGTAGGCGCGGTTCCAGTTGAGTCCCAGTCCCTGCATCGTGTACAGGACGCGCCGGTGGACGGGCTTGAGACCGTCGCGGATGTCCGGTAGCGCGCGGCCGACGATGACGGACATGGCGTAGTCCAGATAGGACTTCCGCATTTCTTCTTCGATGGGGACAGGAATCTGGCGTTCGTTCGGCATGTCAAGCTCGTGATCGGGCGAGCGGAGCCCCGCGTGCCTTTCTCAGGTCACCCTCGGGAATCCGGTCTCGCCATCCGTTAAATAATTTAAATATCGAGGTTCGCGACGTCCAGGGCGTACTTCTCGATGAATTCGCGGCGCGGCTCGACAGCATCGCCCATGAGCACCGTGAACATCTGGTCGGCGCCGACGGCGTCTTCCATCGTGACCTTGAGGAGCGTCCGCGACTCGGCGTTCATCGTGGTGTCCGCCAGCTCCTCGGCGTTCATCTCGCCGAGGCCCTTGTACCGCTGGAACGACGCGCCCGCTTTCGCGTGCTCGAGGGCGGCCCGATGAAGCGCGTCGAGGGACGCCACAGGCGTCTCACGGTCGCCTTCGATGATGGAGATCGGGCCCTTCGCCGCCGGCGCGACCTTCTCCCACAGCTCGCCGAGGCTCGCGTAGTCGGGTGACTTGAAGAGGTCGGTGCTGAACGAGACCGCGGGGGAGCCCGCGATCGTCACGGTGTGTCCCTCGTTGCCCTCGCCTGCTTGGACGCCGACGTCATACCCGTCGACCGCCGCGGCCGCGCGCACGATCGCCTCCGCGATTTCGGCGTGGCCGATTCCCCGCTTGGTGCCCCGGAACTTCGTCCGCAACAGCTCGTTCAGCACCGGACCCGGCACGCCGCGTTTCGTGAACTTCGTGACGAGCGTCCGGACCTCCGACACCGCCCGGAGCAGCTCGCGAAGCGGCTCGCCGGTGACCGGAGTCTTGGTCCCCGGCACCTTCACGCCCGCGGTCTCGACCCAGGTGGTGAGGAAGAACTCCTCGAACTCGCGGTCGGACATCAGGTACTTCTCGACCTTCCCCTTCTTGACCTTGAAGAGCGGCGGCTGCGCGATGTAGAGGTAGCCCGCCTCGATGACCGGTACCATGTGGCGGAAAAAGAAGGTCAGGAGCAGCGTGCGGATGTGCGCGCCGTCCACGTCGGCGTCGGTCATGAGGATGACCTTGTGGTACCGGAGCTTCGCGACGTCGAACTCCTCGGGGCCGATCCCGGTCCCGAGCGCCGAGATGAGCAGTCGGATTTCATTGTGGGACAGGACCTTGTCGTACCGCGCCTTCTCCGCGTTGATGATCTTGCCCCGGAGCGGGAGGACGGCCTGGGTGCGCCGATCCCGTCCCTCCTTCGCCGAGCCGCCGGCCGAGGCTCCCTCGACGAGGAAGAGCTCACGGTATTGCGGGTCGCGCTCCGAGCACTCGGCGAGCTTCGCGGCGAGTCCCTCGTCGTCCACGCCCCGCTTGCGCGTCAGCTCGCGCGCCTTGCGGGCGGCCTCCCGCGCCTGGGCGGCGCGCACGCACTTGTCGACGATCTTGCGCGCCGTCGTCGGGTCTTCCTCGAAGGCTTCGGCGAGCTTGTCGTTGACGACCTGCTGGACGAGGCCCTTGATGTCGCTGTTGCCCAGCTTGGCCTTCGTCTGCCCCTCGAACTGCGGCTCCGGCAACCGGACCGAGACCACCGCCGTGAGTCCTTCCCGGACGTCGTCGCCGGTGATGCCGCTCTTGAAGTTCTTGAGAAAGCCGTTGGCCTGCGCGTAGTTCGAGAGCGTGCTGGTCAGCGCCGCCCGGAACCCGGTCAGGTGCGTGCCGCCCTCGCGCGTGTTGATGTTGTTCGCGAAAGAGAAGACGCTCTCCTGGTAACCGTCGTTGTACTGGAGCGCCACCTCGACCTCGGTGTCGCCTTTCTTGCCCTCGAAGAACAGCACCTTTGGGTGCAGCGGGGTCTTGTTCTGGTTCAGGTGCTTGATGAACTCGATGATGCCGCCCTTGTACAGGAACGTGTGGCTCCGCCCGTCGCGCTCGTCCTCGATGACGATCTTCAGGCCCCGGTTCAGGAACGCCAGCTCGCGCAGCCGGTTGCTGAGCGTGTCGAACGAGAAGGTCGTCTCCTCGAAGATCTTGGCGTCCGGCTTGAACCGGATGATCGTGCCGGTCTTCTTGCTGGCGCCCGTCGCGGCCAGGGCGCCGGTGGGGATCCCGTGCTCGTAGCGCTGCGTCCACTCCTTGCCGTCCCGGCGGATCTCGACCTCGAGCCATTCGCTGAGCGCGTTCACGACGGAGATGCCGACGCCGTGCAGGCCGCCGGAGACCTTGTACGCGGAGTGCTCGAACTTCCCGCCGGCGTGCAGAACGGTCAGGACGACCTCGGCCGCCGACTTGTCGCTCTCCTTGTGGATGTCCACCGGGATGCCGCGGCCGTTGTCGCCGACGGAGCAGGAGCCATCGGAGTGCAGGATGACCTTGATGCTGTCGCAGTAGCCGGCCAGCGCCTCGTCGACCGAGTTGTCGACGGCCTCGTACACGAGGTGGTGCAGGCCGTACGCGCCCGTGTCGCCGATGTACATCGCGGGGCGCTTGCGAACCGCCTCGAGCCCCTCGAGGACCTTGATGTCGCTCGCGGTATAGTTCTCGGCGCTCATGCTGGCGTCACGCTCCCGCCGTTGACGTGAAACACCGACGCGCCATCCCCTGCCGGTGCGTCGGGTGTCGTCAGGAATACCTGCTCGGCGGACTGAACCTCGTGGAGCACGTGCCCACGCACGGTCGGGTCGAGCTCCGAGAGGGCGTCGTCGAGCAGCAGGACCGGCGCGGTCCCCGCCGCCTCGCTCACCGGCAGGACCTCGGCCAGACGCAGGGACAGCGCGATGAGCCGCTGCTGGCCGCGAGAGCCGAAAGCGCGGGCGTCGACGCCGTCGATCTCGATCGCGAGGTCGTCCCGGTGCGGACCCACGAGCGTCTGCCCTCGACGGGCCTCGTCACGCTGACTGCGCTCGAGCGCGGCCAGGAGGGCCGCGGGCTCTGCGGCCTCCCCCAGTGATGTCCGATACCTGATCTCGACCTTGGACCCCGCGCCAGAGAGGGACGCATACACGCGCGCCAGCTCGGTCTGCAGCGCGGCCACCGCCTTCCGACGCCGATCGAGCAGCTCCATGCCGACCGTTGCGAACTGCTCGTTCCACGGCCCGAGCCGGCCCGCCAGTCCAGCATCGCGCGGGCGCTGCTGCAGAAGTCGGTTCCGGCGCGCGAGGATCTGACGGAACCGGACGAGCGTCGGAATGTGATTCGCGTAGAGCCGCCCCGCGAACCCGTCGATGAAGTTGCGGCGCGCCGAGGGTCCGCCGTTGACGATCTCGAGATCTTGCCACCCGAACGCGATCGCGCGCGCCCACTCCGGGGCCGGCTCCCCGGTGTTCTGCCAGATTCCATCCTCGAGCCTGGTCAGTACCCGTCGCACCGTTCGCCGCGTCTCGCCGCGAACGAGCTCACCGGTGAGCGTCGTGATCTCCGTTCCCCAGCGCGGTATTTCGGCGATCCGGGAGGTCCGAAACGACCGCCCCGTGATGAGGAGCCCGAGCGCTTCGAGGAGGTTGGTTTTACCCTGGGCGTTAGGCCCGGTGACGACGTTCAGCCGTGGCGCCGGGCGCCACGAGAGGGTGCGATAATTCCGAAATTCCAGCAACTGAGCGCACCCTATCTGCACCCTTGTAAACTCCTGTTTTATAAGGATAAAATAACATCTAGATCCGCATCGGCATTATAACACAGCAGTAACCTTCGTCCTCGCCGCTTTTAATCACTCCGGGGCTCTGAGCGTCCTTGATCTCGAACACGACCTGGTCCTTGTCGAGCGCCGCCATAGCCTCCAGGAGGTAGCGAGAATTGAAGCCGATCACCATCTCCTCGCCGGCGTACTCGACATCGAGGATTTCCTCGGCCTCCCCCAACTCCTGGCTCGAGGCCGTCACCTTCAACGAGGCCGGGCTGAGCGCGAGCTTCACCGGCTTGTTCCGCTCCTCAGCCATGACCGCGACACGACGCAGCGCCGCAGAGAGCGAACTGCGCGGGGCCGCGAGCTTCCCGGGATGCGTTCGAGGAATAACGGCATCGTAATTGGGAAACTGTCCCTCGATCAGACGAGCGGTCATGACGAAGTTCGGCATCTGCAGAACAAATTGATTCTCCGTGATCGCGAGCTGGACCTCCTCACTGGCCCCGAGGACGCGCATGATCTCGGTGACGGCCTTCCGCGGCACGATCCCGGTAGCGCTGGGGATGGCTTTGCCGAGGCTCCGCGTGGAGAAGGCTAGACGGTGTCCGTCCGTCGCCACCATCCGCACGTCCTTTCCCTGGAACGCGAACAGCACACCGTTGAGCGCATACCGAGTCTCATCGTGGGACACCGCGAAGCTCGTCTGCGTCAGCATCTCCCGCAGCATCTTGGCCTCGAGGGCCACCCACGATTGCGGCGATGCAGGAACCACCGGCGGAAAATCATCCGGAGCCAGGCCGACCAGTCGGTAGGTCGCGCCACCGCACCGCAAGCTGACCATCACGTTTTCCGTCACCTTGAGCGCCACCGCGGCGGCCGGCAACTCCTTCACGATTTCCGCGAGCTTTCTCGCCGACACGGTGATCGCGCCCTTCGAGCTGACCTTCGCCGGCACCGAGACGCGCGCGCCGACCTCGAGATCCGTTGCGGTCATCCGCACGCTCTCGCCCTCCGCCTCGAGCAGGACGTTGGCCAGGATCGGCAAGGTCTGGCGCGGCTCCACGATGTTCTGAACCATCTGGAGGCCTTTGAGGAACGCGTCTCGGTCGATCACTACTTCCATAGGGTTCTCCAGTGTGTTTGAAAAGAAAAGAAAGACAACACCGTAGCCGTAGGCGCCGTCAAGTGCTGTGGACGGGGTGGATCATGGAGAAATGCTGATGGGGCCGCGAGTTCCTCGGCATCGGGGACGGGGATAAACGTGTGGAGATCGCGGCGAGAGGCGTGGATCACAGGTTGATGCTCTGGATAAGGCCGTCGATCGTCTTGCGTAATTTGGGATCTTCCTGCAGGAGCGTCTGGATCTTGTCCACGGCGTGCAGGACGGTGGTGTGGTCCTTGCCGCCGAAGGCCCGGCCGATCTCCGCGAGCGACGAGTGGGTCATCTGGCGAGCGAGGTACATGGCGACTTGCCGGGGGAAGGCGATCGCCTTGGTCCGGGTCTTGGCCTTGAGGTCGGAGAGCTTGAGCCCGAAGAAGTCGCAGACCCGTCGCTGGATCTGATCCATCGTGATGATCTTCTCTTCTTCACCCCAGAGCTCGCCGAGGACTTCCTGGACGAGGTCGACGCTCATCTCACGCCCGGTCAGCGCACAGAACGCGATCATCCGGGTGAGCGACCCCTCCAGCTCGCGGATGTTCGACTTGATCCGGCTCGCGATGAGGTAGGCGACGTCGTCGGCGAGCCGCACGCGCTCGAGGGCCGCCTTCTTCTTGAGGATGGCCACGCGTGTCTCGAAATCCGGCGGCTGGATGTCCGCGATCAGCCCCCACTCGAAGCGCGAGCGCAGGCGCTCCTCGATCTCCGGGATGTCCTTGGGGGAGGAGTCGCTCGAGACGATGATCTGCTTGCGCGACTCGTAGAGGTCGTTGAAGGTGTGGAAGAACTCCTCCTGCGTTCGCTCCTTGCCCGAGATGAACTGGATGTCGTCGATCAAGAGGAGATCGATCGTCCGGTAGCGAGCGCGGAACTCGGCGGTCCGGTCGTAGCGGATCGCGTTGATGAGCTCGTTCGTGAATCGCTCGGAGGAAAGATACGCGACGGACATCCCCGGGAAGAGCCGCGCACTCTGGTGTCCGACGGCGTGCAGGAGGTGCGTTTTCCCGAGGCCGACACCGCCGTAGATGAAGAGCGGGTTGTACGCCCGCGAGGGAAGCTCGGCAACCGCCTGGCACGCCGCCTGCGCGAACTGGTTCGACGAACCCACGACGAACGAGTCGAAGGTGTAGCGCGGGTTCAGCCCCTCGACGGTGCCGCCGCCGGGCCCGCGCTCCAGGCGCGGCGAGGGCGCCGCCTCGACGGCGGCACTCTCCGAATCGACGACGAGCGTGATGCGTGGATGGCCGCCGAGACATTCGCGGGCCGCCTGGTGGAGCGCGTCGAGGTAGTTCTGAGCCAGCCAGTCGCGCGAGAACTTGTTCGGGGCGCCGATGCGCAGATGGTCGCCCTCGACAGCGACGAGTCGGCATGGGCGGACCCAGTTGTCGAGAACGGGCGGGGGAAGCGTCCGAGCCAGGATTTCGAGGAGTCGGGCCCAAAGGTCATCCAACACGGGAGTCGCCCTCACTTACACACAGAGTTATCCACAGATGTGGATAGCTCGGGGCATCTGCTCGATCAGAGTTTCCGCGCCGCCACGCGCGCACCTCGGGACACAACTCCTCACGCCGATCCGTCGTCCGATGGATGGCGGACTTTAGCACGGGGTCGAAGCAGGCCGCAAGCTTCTTCGCAACGCGACGGCCGGTTGACTCGACTCTGGGCGATGTCTAAACTGTGTCGGTTCGACGATCCTCAGGGAGAACACGGTTCATGAAGCGGACGTTTCAGCCTAATGTGCGCCGCCGGAAGAAAACGCACGGCTTCCGCAAGCGGATGAAGACCAAGGGCGGGCGGAAGGTGCTCAAACGTCGGCGCGCGAAGGGGCGGAAACGGCTGACCGTCTGACGGGCCGGTTTCCTCGGCGCGAACGGTTGACCACCGGCGCTGAATTTCAGGCGCTCTTCCAGCGGGGCAAGCGAATTGATCGGCCGTCCATGATCGTGCTCTGGCGCTCGACGGCGGAGCCGCGGCGGGCTGGCTTCGCCGTCAGTCGGCAGATCCGCGGCGCGGTGCAGCGCAACCGGGCCCGCCGCCGGCTACGCGAAGCGTACCGCGCGACACGCGATACCGCCCCGACGCACGCGGCGCTCGTGATCATCGGGAGACCGGGCGCGCTGCGCGAGCCGTTCGCGGCGCTCGCCAACGAGCTGCGTGGCGCGCTCGCCGCAATTCCGGGCCCCAGGCCGTGACGCGGGCGACGCGCATCGCGCTCGGCGCGGTCACGACCTACCAGCGCCTCGTCTCACCCCTGCTGCCGAGCGCGTGCCGGTTCGCGCCGACGTGTTCGGAGTACGCGCGGCTCTCGCTCGAGGAGCACGGGCTCGTGCGCGGCATCGGGCTCGCGGCCTGGCGCCTGCTGCGCTGTCATCCACTCCATCCCGGAGGGTATGATCCGCCGCCGGCCCGAGCGCGCCAGACGTGACGATGGAAAAGAGAGCGATCCTCGCGGCGGTCTTGATGGCAGCGGTGTTTATCGTCTATCAGACCTTTTTCCTCCCGGTAGAGCCCCCCGCCCCGCAGAAGGCGCCCGCGCAGACCGCCGCGCCGGCGCCGACGCCCCAGCCGGCACCCGCACCGGCGCCTGCGCCGCTGGTGACTCCGCCACCGCGCGGCGCCCCGGGTCCCCGACCCCCCCAACGCCTGACCACGGTGGACGCGCCTCTCTATCGCGCTGTCGTGAGTAGCGAGGGCGGCAAGCTCCAGGAGCTGACGCTGAAGTATCGAGGCGAGAAACCGATGGTCATCGTCGGCGACCTGGGGCCGGCCGGGCTGCTCGTGGCGCCCGGCTCGAGCGCGCCCGCGGCGCCGGTGCCGATGACGATGGGCGCCGAGAGCGTGTCCGTCAAGCCGGGGCGCGCCGAAAGCCTGGCGCTCGCCGGGGAGGCCGACGGCCTGCACATCCGGCAGACGCTGCGCTTCGAACCGGAGAGCTACGTCGTCGCCGTCGGCATCCGCATCGAGAACGCCTCGGCGGCCACGCGCAAGGTGACGGTCGAGCTCCCGTGGGCATCGCGGATCTCCTGGACTGGGGTGCCGGAGAAGTTCCCGGGGCAGCACCCGATCGAGGTTGTCTGGTCCGCCGGCGGCGCCGTCGATCGAGCTCCCCACTGGATGAACCCCGCGCTCGAGGGACTGGTCGAGCACTCCCCCAAGCTGGACCGCGAGGGCAACTGGATCGCGATAGGCGGTGTGTGGTATCTCGCCGCGCTCATACCGAAGACCGCCGGCTTCCAGCTCGTGACGTCGGTCGAGAAGCCCGAGGAAGCGAAGGATGGACGGAAGGTATCGCCCGGCCGGGTCATGGTCGGTGTGCGAGCGACGCCCGAGATCGCTCCGGGCAAGGCCTGGGAGGGCGAGGTCGCGATCTTTGCCGGGCCCAAGGAATATCGCTTGCTCGAGAGCCTCGGAATCGAAGAAACCATCAATTTCGGGGGCTTTCCCATTCCCTGGTACTGGGGTGGGCTACCGATGCGGTGGTTCGGCGTGCCCATATTGCAGCTGATGAACTGGACCTACAAGCACGTGGGCAACTACGGAATCGCGATCATCCTACTCACGGTGATCTCAAAGATCCTGTTCTATCCCCTGACCGTCAAGAGCATGCGGTCGATGAAGGCGATGCAGGCGCTCCAGCCGCAGGTGAACGCGCTCCGCAGCAAGTACCAGAAGGACCCCCAGGCGCTGCAGCGCGAAACGCTCGCGCTCTACCGAAAGCACAAGGTGAATCCGATGGGCGGCTGCCTGCCCATGGTCGCCCAGGTCCCGATCTTCTATGCGCTCTATCTCGCGCTGTCGGTGTCGGTCGAGCTCCAGAACGCGGCGTTTCTGTGCTTCGGGCGGCTCTTCGGCGTCGATCTCTGGATCTGCGACCTCGCGGCGCACGATCCGACCTATGTGCTGCCCGTGCTCATGGGCATCACGATGTTCATCCAGCAGAAGCTGACGCCCACGACGGGCGATCCGCGCCAGGCGAAGATGATGCTGTTCATGCCGGTCATCTTCACCTTCATGTTCCTCAACCTGCCCTCGGGCCTCGTCCTCTACTGGACTGTGTCCAACGTGCTCCAGATCCTCCAGCAGAAGCTGATGAACCGACCCGAGCGCACACGCGCGACGCGCGAGGCCAAGGACGCCAGCCGGGCCTGAGCCTCCGCGCCCCGACGACACGATCGTTGCCGTCGCGACGGCGATCGGCGAAAGCGCCATCGGGGTGATTCGCGTGAGCGGCCCGGACGCGATCGCGATCGTGGCTCCCCTGCTCCGGACAGCGATACCCCTCGAGGCGTTCCCGTCTCACCGGCTTCGGCGCGTCGCGATCGTCGACGCGAAGAGTGGCGAGCGCGTCGACGAGGCGCTCTGCACTGTCATGCGCTCGCCGCGCTCGTACACCGCGGAGGACGTCGTCGAGCTCTCGTGTCACGGCTCTCCGGCGCTGCTCCGGCTGGTCACCCTCTCGATCGTCGCCGGCGGCGCGCGGCTGGCGGCGCCTGGCGAGTTCACCCGTCGCGCCTTCCTGAACGGCCGGCTCGACCTCGCCCGGGCCGAGGCCGTGGCGCTGATGATCGGGGCACGGACCGATCGCGCTGTCGCGCTCGCCGCGCGCGCGCTGGCGGGCGGGTTTTCCGACCAGGTTCGCGCCCTGCGGGACGAGCTCGTCGACCTCATCGCAGGCCTCGAGGTGACGCTCGACTTTCCCGAGGAGCGCGTGGGGCTCGACGTCGAGGCGGCCCGCGTGATAGTGACCCGGCTCCGCGCCGAGGTCGAGCGCTGGCTCGCCGCCGCGCGCCATGGTCGGGTCGTTCACGACGGGGTTACCGTGGCCCTTGTCGGTCCGCCGAACGCCGGCAAGTCGAGCCTGCTGAACGCGTTGCTCGGGAGCGACCGCGCGATCGTGTCACCCGTGCCCGGAACGACTCGGGACATCGTTGAAGGAACGATCGCCCTCGCCGGGGTGCCCGTTCGGCTCCTTGACACCGCCGGTATCGACACCCCGCGAGACGCGATTGAGGCGGAAGGCATCCGGCGAAGTCGCCGCGCGATGCAGGAGAGCGACCTGCTCCTCCTGGTCTTCGACGGAAGCATGGTGCCCGACCCGCACGTTCTCGAGGAGACGGCGGGGCGCGCACGGTTGGTCGTTCGGGCGAAGAGCGATCTCCCAACTCACCCGGCTGCGGCGGCGCTGCGCGATGCTGCGCCTGCGTCGGTCGTCACCAGTGGAGGCATGGACGCACTGCTCGAACGCCTGACGCGGGAGATCGAGCGCTGCGCTGGAGCTACTGGTGACGAAGGCATGATCGTCGCGTCGGTCCGGCAGATCGGGTTGCTCGAGACGCTCTTGAGGGCGCTCATCGCAGCTGAAGCGGCACTCGCTGAGGCGCCGCTGGAGGCGGCCCTCGTCGATTTGAGAGAGGCCCTCGCCTGTGCTGGCGCCATCCTTGGCGTCGACGTCGGCGATGCCGTCCTGGACCGAATCTTCTCTATGTTCTGCCTGGGCAAGTGACGCGGCCGCAGGAGGCCCTTGCTCAGGGCGCCGCATCGATCCTTTCTCGGCCGTTAAGCGATAAAGAGCTGGACCAACTATATAAGTATCTGAATCTACTGGTTAAATGGCAGCGAGCCCGGAGACTCGTTGGCTCGACGGACGCATTGTGGATCGTGGAACATCTTTTCCTCGATAGCTTGCTGTTTCTCAGGATCTTGCCCCCGACGTTTGGAACGTTGCTCGACCTTGGGTCGGGCGCCGGTTTGCCAGGGGTACCGATCAAGATTGTAAAGAGCGGGGTGGAGGTGACCCTGGTTGAGTCGCGCCGTCGTCGAGCCTCGTTTCTCTCGAGCGTCGTACGAGATCTCGGTCTTGGCCGCACCCACGTCATCTCAGATCGCGTCGAGGCTCGGCTCGATGACCTCGAGGGTCGCTTCGATGCGGTGGTCATGCGGTGTGCTGGCGACGTCAGGGAGCTCATTCCCCTGGGAGCCAGGCTCATTAGCCCGAACGGGGTAGTCGTCGCCGCCGGCCCTCCCAGGCCCGGCCCCCTTCCACTGGGCGAATGGGTCACAGTCCCAGGGTTGAAACCTGGCCGGACGCGGCGCTTCGCGATCTACCGCCACAGGTAGGTCGCCGGCCCATTCCGGAAAATATTGACCTTGAGAGGTCCCATCATGGAGAGTGTTGCCCGTGGAACAGACACGTAAGGCTCAACATAAGTCGAGGGTACAGTGTTGGTCGTGGAACATTTGAGCGTGAGGCCCCTGGAATTTCATGGGTAAAGTCATAGCGGTCGTAAACCAGAAGGGCGGAGTCGGGAAGACGACGACCGCTGTAAACCTCGCCGCCGGTCTTGCCCTCGCTTCCCGCTCCACCCTTATCGTCGACCTCGATCCACAGGGCAATGCGACCACGGGACTTGGAGTCAAGAAGGCCGGCCTCTACCCCACCGTTTATCACGTGCTCCTGGGAGGCGAGGCTACTGGGAAAGCCGTCCATCCCACTGCCATGACGGGATTGAGGCTTCTCCCCGCCGACATCGATCTCGTCGGCGCGGAGATCGAGCTCGTAGGACTGGACAGGCGCGAGCACCGACTACGCATGGCGCTAGAGTCGGTCGCAAGCTCCTACGACTACGTGATCATCGACTGTCCACCCTCCCTGGGCCTTCTCACCATCAACGCCCTTGTGGCCGCCGATCGAGTTCTCGTCCCACTTCAATGTGAGTTCTACGCGCTCGAAGGTCTGACCCACCTTCTCAAGACCGTCAAGCTCGTACGAGAGCGCCTCAACCCGGGCCTGGACGTGGAAGGCATCGTGCTCACGATGTTCGATGGCAGGACGAGTCTCGCGCTCCAGATCCGCGACGAGGTGAACCGCTACTTTCCCGGACAGGTGTTCGACACGGTCATTCCGCGGAACATTCGGCTCACGGAAGCACCCAGCCATGGCAAGCCGGTGATGCTTCATGATCTCAGGTCCAGCGGTTCCACAACCTACCTCGAACTGACGCGGGAGGTCTTGAATCATGATCAGTAAGCGCGGACTGGGCCGCGGGCTTGGAGCACTGCTCTCGTCGGAACCCGCGGAAGCGGAGTCACTGGTCGAGGTGCCCATCGACCAGATCGAGGTGAACCCGAATCAGCCAAGGAAGGTGTTCGACTTCACAGCGCTAGACGAGCTGGCCGCCTCTATCCGATCCTCTGGTGTGATTCAGCCGATCATCGTCCGACGTTTGGCAGGGTCCTATCAGCTCATCGCCGGCGAGCGACGTTGGCGGGCCGCTCGACAAGCGGGACTCGAACGAATTCCCGCGATCGTCCGTGACGCCACGGACGCGCAAAGCATCGAGCTCGCGCTCGTGGAGAACCTGCTGCGCGAGGACCTGAACCCGATCGAAGCGGCGCAGGCCTACCAGAAACTCCTGGCTGAGTTCGGATGGACTCAAGAAGAGCTGGCGCAGCGGATCGGAAAGGATCGCACGTCGATTGCGAACTGTCTGCGCCTGTTGCGGCTTCCGGAGGAGATCCAGACCGATCTGCGTAGCGGTCGGCTCACCATGGGCCATGCGCGCGCGCTCCTCGCGCTGACGAGCGTCGCCGAGCAACTCCAGCTGCGGGACGAGATCCTCGCCCATGACTGGTCCGTGAGGACGACCGAGGACTCCATTCGCGCCACGGAGGCCGTTGGGGTGGCGCGAGGCCTCCCGCCGCGGAAGGGCCGGCGCCGATCTGCGGAGCTGGCGGCGCTCGAGGAGGCCCTTCAGCGCGGCCTGATGACGCGGGTGCGGATCATCGGCAACGAGCGCCGCGGTAAGATCGAAGTAACCTATGCGACGCCGGACGAGCTCGAACGGCTCGCCGAGGTGTTCGGCGCGCGCCACTGAAGATCCAATGACAGAACGCATCGTCGTCGGGATGAGCGGAGGGGTCGACTCGTCCGTCGCCGCGGCCCTGCTGGTCGAACAGGGCTACGACGTCGTCGGGATCACCATGCGTGTCGAGCCGCGGCTCGCCATGGCCGAGTCGGTGAAGCGCTTCGGGAACTGCTGCGGCACGGAGGCTGTCGAGGACGCGAGGGCAGTCGCCCGGGCGCTCGGGATCCGCTATTACCTCCTGAGCATGGAGGAAGAATTTAACCAAAAGGTGATCAGCAGTTTTATCGATGAATACGCGGCCGGGCGGACGCCGGTGCCATGTGTGGCGTGCAACAGCAACCTAAAGTTCGGATCGCTCCTCGGCCGCGCGCGGGCGTGGGACGCCGCCGCGGTCGCGACGGGGCACTATGCGCGCGTCGAGCGCGACCCCACGACCGGGCGCTATCTGCTCCTCCGGGCGAAGGACGTGCGCAAGGACCAGACCGACTTCCTGTGGCCGCTCACGCAGGCGCAGCTGGGCGCCGCGCGCTTTCCGGTGGGCGAGCTGACGAAGGACGAGGTGCGGGAGCATGCGCGCCGCCTCGGCCTGGTCACCGCCGACAAACCCGAGAGTCAGGACATCTGCTTCGTACCGGACGACGACTACCGGGGCTTCTTGCGTCGGCGCGCCCCCGAGGTGTTCCGGCCAGGCGCGATCGTCGACCAGCGGGGGCGTGTGCTCGGCACGCACGGCGGGATCGCGGCCTATACCGTCGGTCAGAAGCGAGGGCTCGGCCTCGCGACCGGCCGGCCGCTCTACGTCGTCGATCTCGATCCGGAGCGCAATACCGTGAGCGTGGGCGAGGCGCCGGACCTGGAGCGCGACCGGCTCGTGGCGACGGCGGTGAACTTCATCGCTGGCGAGCCGCCGAAGGCGCCGCTGCGCGTCGAGGCGAAGATTCGGCACAGCCATCGACCCGCCGCGGCGACGGTTCGCGCGCTCGACGGGGACCGGGCGGAGGTCATCTTCGACGCGCCGCAGCGGGCCGTGAGCCCGGGCCAATCGGTGGTCTTCTACAGCGGCGACGTCGTGGTGGGCGGCGGGGTGATCGCGCGGCCGGCCTCGCGCTGAGCGCGCGGGCGACCCGTCAAGCCAGATACGGGCGATTGACACTGAGCGCGGTTGCGTGATAGTTTTCACAAACCTTCGTCTGGGATCTCGAGATCGAGGAGACCTCCGAAATGCGTCAGCGTGACCGGGAATGGGTCGGCACCATCGCGCGTGTCGTCGTCGTCGTGCTGGTGCTGCTGGCGCCGGCCGTCGCGTGGGCGGCCAGTGAGGCCGGGCGCGAGGGCGGCCTCATCAGTCTCGACAAATCGCTGATCGTCCAGGGCATCAACTTCTTGATCTTGCTGTTCATCCTCCAGCGCCTGCTCTACAAGCCATTCCTCGCCAAGATGGAAGAGCGCACGCAGGCGATCCAGAGGTCGCTGGACCAGGCGCAAGCGGCGCGCGCCGAAGCGGCGCGTCAGCAGGAGGAGAACGAGACGCGGCTTCGTGCGGCGCATGCCGAAGCGGCGGCGATCCGCGCCCAGGCACTGAAGGAGGCCGCCGAGGAACAGCGACGCCTCGTCGACGCGGCCCGGGTCGAATCGCAGCGGCTCGTCGAGACCGCGAAGGCGCAAATGGACGCCGACGTTCGGCGAGCGCGTGACGAGCTCCGGCGCGAGGTCGCC